>ENA-OQDF01000001-OQDF01000001.1-human-gut-metagenome-genome-assembly--contig:-NODE-1-length-72522-cov-6.457117_pt1 | contig 72522 bp, 93 predicted proteins | sample MGYA00242769_ERZ504597 | MGnify/ENA primary metagenome ERZ504597 (study PRJEB26092, sample SAMD00036305) | human gut metagenome | host: Homo sapiens | study: EMG produced TPA metagenomics assembly of the...
CAATTCGGCATCGTCCGGCACCGGATATCCCATCTCTTCGAACGCTTGACAACGCAGCCAATGATTCCTGGATCGGATTTCGTCAATGTGCCATCGAGGTCAAGCAGAACGACTTCTTCGGATGTTCGGACATGGATCTGATTCTCCCTTGGCTGTGTGCTATAAGAATTGATGACAGAACAATTATGCCCGGTCTCAATGACCGGGCATTCGTTCAAGTGTCGTTCAACTGCAGGTCACTCGTAGTCCGGGAACCATCCGTCACGATGCATTTGCAGACGCTTCTCCAGCAAAGCCTTCAGTTCGTCTTCGGTACGACGTTCCATGAGCATGTCCCAGTGCGTGCGTGTCGGCTTGGCGATTTCATCAGCCTCGTCGTCATTGTCTCCTTCACGGTGCGCGACGGCGCCGCAGCGGCACTCCCACTCATCTGGGAATTCTGCGCCCTCAGCGAACGGCAGAATCGTACGATGGCCTTTCGGACACACGTATGCGACGTCGGTTCGCGCCGCAAAATCCACATTGTCATCGGATTCAAGCGACTTCGCACCGATGCTCATGCCTCGCAGGCTACGTTCCGCCATATTGCTTTTGCCTCCTTGATTATCTGCTTACTCTAAGCTACAAAACACTTCGGACGTGTCACTTATTCCCGGCGTCCGCGAAAACCGATCTCCCGATTGCGCACATGCTCAGTCGACACCTGAATAGGCGACGATGCCACGGTTGACGTTCTCGTACGCCTGTTTCGCGATCGGAGCGAGCGTTTCGGCGCGTTTACCCAGGTATGGTCCGGCCACGGCGATCTGCTGCAACACGTCGGCGAGACGTTTGCATCCGCGTACGAAATCGCCGCCGGTCAAATCGGTGCCGTACAGCACACGCGACAGGCTTTCGCCCTGAGCCCATTCGTAGACGACATCGGTGATGCCGAAATCAAGTTGGCGCGGCTCGTCGAGGGCATAGTCCTCACACAGCATGGCAATCGACGCGTGCACGCCTTTGAGCTGCGCCGCACAGACGGCGACGTTCCCCTGCATTCCTCCGGGATAATGGCGCGGCTCTCCCCCGCTGCCTCTGCGTGGCTCGTAAATCAACGACATGACGGCGCTGGCCAGCTCCGTCGCATCGAGTCCGTCGAACGCGCCATCATCGATCGCCTGGGCAAGCACCAAATCAAGCTCGCTGTACAAGTGCCGCAACAGCTGTCCACGTTCGGTAAGCCGGTAATCGATATGTTCTTTTGCGCCTTCATCAAGCCGATCGAGGTATCCGAGCTCGTTCAGCACATTGCAGATGCGGTCGAATTGACGTGCCACGGAGCCGGTGCGTGAATCGTAGCGGTGCTGCACACGTTCCAATTCACGCATTTCACGCGCCCACCGATGCCCCCATTTGAGATGCTTCTGAATATCGGGGCATTTGCGGCAGGGATGGTCCCTGCCTTTTTCGCGAAGCTCCGCGATACGCCTGTCAAGGTCTTTGAACGCTTCGCTTCGCGCCTTCTGCGTGCGGAACACCTCGTGCTTGAGTTTGCGTCGTTCGTTCTTTTCCAAGTCGCTCAAGCGCATGCGCAGCCGCATGAACTCCTTGAAGTCGCCGAACTCACAATCGAACGCCCGTTCGTATCCGTCCAACGCTTTGCGCAACGTATCCATCTGCGCTTCAAGCTGCCAGGCGGATTCGTTGGCCTCCCATTGCGCGAAGGAATGGTCAAGCGTGATGCGAGCGGTCTCGTAATCGCTGGAATTAAGCAGGTTGACGGCCATGTTGAACGTCGGTTTGAAACTGGAGTGCAGCGGGTACACGCGCTTGCTGGACAGCGCGGCGGCAGTGGCGGGAATGAAGCATGATGGTCCACAACCACCGCATGGCCGATGGTGTCGATGCCACGTCGGCCAGCGCGTCCGGTAAGCTGGGTGAACTCCCCTGGCGTCAATCCGACATGCCCGGTCCCATCGAATTTCTCAAGTTTTTCCACCACCACGCACCGTGCCGGCATGTTGATGCCCAAGGCAAGTGTTTCCGTGGCGAAGACGACCTTCACCAGCCCCTCTTCGAACAGTCGTTCGACAATTTGGCGGAAGAGCGCCACCATGCCAGCATGATGCGGCGCGAATCCTTCCTCCAAGGCGAAGCGGAACTGCGAGAAATGCAAAGCCTTCAAATCCTCTTGACTGAGTTGGCCTTCGACCATCTCATCGACGATACGGCGGATGCGACGCATCTCGTCATCGGTGGTGAGTTCGAGTCCGGCGTTGATGCATTGTTCGACGGCCTGATCGCATCCGTTGCGGGAGAAGATGAAATAGATGCCCGGCAGGATGCCGAGGAAATTCAATTCATCAATCACGGCCCAACGACGTGGCGTATGGCGTTCGGGTCTGCGGGAATGGTCGTTCCATTTGCCGCCCTTGCCGCCCTTTCGTCTGTCGGGGCGCTGCTCTCCCCTACGTTTCGCGGCCTTGCGGTCGAGCTGATCGAGCCTGCTCACCAGCTGGGCGTTGAGCTTGTCTGTCTGATTGCCGTCTTTATCACGTCGATACAGGTCGATGAGTTCCGGTTCGGTGTGGTCGTCCGCCTGAACAAGCACATGCTGTTCCAACGGCACGGGCCGTTTTCGGACACCACCAGCGTGGTGTCGCCACGGACCGATTCAATCCATTTGGAGAAGTCCTCGACATTCGACACGGTTGCGGACAGGCCGATGATTCTCACGCTTTGGGCAGGTGGATGATCACTTCCTCCCACACCGGCCCGCGGAAACGGTCGGCGAGATAGTGCACCTCGTCAAGAATCACGTAACGCAAGGCGTCAAGCGTCATGGAATGCTCGTAGAGCATGTTGCGCAGGACCTCGGTGGTCATGACCACGATGTCGGCTTCGGAGTTGATGGACGTGTCGCCGGTAAGCAGGCCGACTCTGTCCGGCCCGTACGTTTCGACCAGATCATGGTATTTCTGATTGCTCAACGCTTTGATTGGCGTGGTGTAGAACGCTTTGACGTTACGCTCTTGGGCCAGATAGATCGCGAAATCAGCCACGACCGTCTTGCCGGCTCCGGTGGGCGCGGCGACGAGCACATTGTCGCCGGCTTCCAACGCATCATTGGCTTTGACTTGGAAATCGTCCAATTCGAATGGCATGGACCGTGCGAAACGAGACGAGACCGATTGGCGTTTGGCCTGCTTCTGTTTGAACGCCGCATAGCGTTGCGCGGGAGATAGGGCTGTGGTCATCTCGGCATCGTATGTGCCGGTGTCGTTATTGCCATGTCGACGATGATGAGTCATGGTTCCTTTTCGAATCAGTCGTTGGAATGTTTCCACTGCGCCCACTGCCGGGCATGACGGACGCGCTTTTCCTCACGGCGGCTGACGACTTCGGCATGAGCGTCGATATAACGATTGGCCGCGTCCTCAAGTGGACGTGTGAAGAACGGGGACGTGTTCTCCTTTGGTTGCGGCAACGGCTCGGACATGACCTCGAAACGTTTGGACATGCGTCCGCCTACTTTGATGGCATCTTTGAACGCATGATATCCGCGGATGCATGCGTATGCGCCGCCGCCGACCAGCATCGTCAGCATGAACAGGACGAGCACCAGCCAAATCCACCAAGGCATAGCGCCTCCCTCGTCAGTCTTCGTTCTCTCGGTCGCCGACGCTCAGCTCATGCTGTGCTCGGGCATGATCATCGTGCGCAACGTCTCCGGCGCGACGGCAGTAATATGACGGGCGTGCGCGATGCAGAACGCGACATACCAGGAATCGGAAGACACAATCAGATGCACCTTCTCGCCTTCGCCGCATTTCTCGACGGTGGCTCCCGACAGGCTGTCGATGAACGACAGGTCGTCCTGATTGGTTATGAACACGGCAGGTGTGCCATTGTCGAAACTCCACTTGCGCAGTTCGGATGCGGGCACGTCCGGAATGTCCACTTTTTCAGTGGGTTCGACCAGCTCCGCATGCTCGATGCGGGAGATGCGAAGCACCTGCCAGATACGAGGCTTGCCAGTAGCCTTGTTGATGGTCGTATCCGTCTTGACGAACTTCATCTTGTCCGCGGGCGCCGCGTTGGACACGTCGGTCCATACCGCCACGTAGTAAACGCCTTCGTCGACAAAAATCTTGTCTGGCGCCACTAGCTTGCGCTGTATACGGCCCGCACCGTCCGTATATTCCATGTCGAGCAGCATGCCTTTGGAGATGGCGCTCTTGACGATGGAGAAGTTCCTTGGTTCCATCTCGTATCCGTCAGGCTCAGCCACGGCATGTCGCCAGGCTTGACGTGCTGGCGCAGTCGGCTGTACAGCGATTCCGCCTGCTCACGCAGCTTGTCCGGAAGCAAAGAGGAGTGGGCGAGATAGCTCACCGATGCGGTCAGCATGCTCAGGTACTGCTGGGAAATGCCGGCAAGGCGTTCAAGCCCCAGCGAATTCGTGGCGGAGACGATGCCTTCCGCGTCAAGCAAGGACCAATCGATATCGAAGAACTGGCTTCCGGCCATCTCGCCATCATCGGACACCGTGGTCAACGTGTTGATGTCCTTATGAATGATGTTGACGAACTTCTTCAATTCGTCATCGGACTTCGGCCTGCCGATGAATCGTTCCGCAAGTTCTTCAAGAGAGTATTCCTCACCCATGTGGGCGGACAGGAACAGCATCAGGCGAAGACGCCGATCGACCTCACTACCGGTCTGGAACGCGGAGTTCTTCTTCGGACGGCCCTTGCCTTCCTCGGTATCATCCTCATCAGTGCTGTTGCGGTTGATTTCCGGAGACACCACGGTGGAGCTGTCGGTGCCGGTGGATTCATCGGCCGGCACGAACTGCGTGGCCGCATGCAGCCGGCGGTTGAACGCGTCGACAGCCTCCTGAGGGCTCACTATGGACGCACCCGGATGAGACAGCACGAACATGGCCAGATCATCGGAGTCGGCGTAGGCGACATTGAGATGCTCGCCATCAACATCCACAGTGGCGGCGAAACGCCGCTGATCAACACTTGACCAGCTCGTCGGGAATGGATTGCGTGCCAAGACCCGGCGCGATGGAATCCAAGCCAAGTCCTGGAATCGGCGTCTGCGGCACGCGCGGCGCGGTACGGGAAGCGTGCTGGGGTTCGTGCGCAGGAGCCGAGGAAATCGACATGGAGCGCGCAAGGTAATTCGCAGCGGCAAGAATCGGCAGATCCTCGTCGCCGAACAGCAGACGCACGCGCGGCTCATCGCCAAGCTGCAGACGGTAGGAAGCGAAATCCTGCCCTTCTGACTTGGAGGAATATTCCGGCTGCCTTGATTCGATGGCGATGCCCATGGCGGCAAGCTTGGCGCGGTCACGCTGGAATTGCTTGGCGAAGGCGGCCTTCGCCGCTTGATCGGCGAGCTCTCCGTACGAATCGGCATACGCCTTCACACGTTGCGCGATCTGACGTGAGGTAAGCCATTGCGGAAAGGCTGAGGAGAGCACAGCCAACACATCAAGCTCATGCTTGCCCCATTTGTCGGAAAAACGTCGCCTACCGTTACTTCCCTCAGCCATTAGTCCTCACGTCTCGTTAACGTTTCTTTTTAAGTGCTTGGCCTCGTAAGCCGCACACAACATTCTATGATAGAGGTTTTTTAAGCGATTTGTGCCTATTTCACGAAAAAACATCGTTTTCGTGTTGCATGGCCGTCCAAAATCAGACCCAATCGTCCGGTTCCACGCCCTGCGGGCCGACATATTCGCCATTCGGCACATAGCTTGGTTCGCCTTGATCCTCCAGTCGCGCGTCGCTAAACAGCATCACATCCCTGCCGAAGGTCCAATCGCCATCGATATCAACGGATTTCGCCGCGGCGAGCGAAGGCACACCGTATGGGAAACGGGCATCGAAATCGTGGATGTTCTTGTAATAGCGCGCGTCCAAATGGACGTCGGGGAAGATGTAGTTGCCGTCTTCCATCTCGTACTGGTCCGTCAGATGGAATCGGTCGGACCGCATGATGAACAAATCGTCAGTGGTCTTCACCGGCAGGAAACGCATACGGTCGACGCATACGCAGGTCGCGCCATCGAAAAGCGACACCGCGGCTCCCATGGCGGTCTCCAGCTGAATGACCGGCTCGCTGGTCGGATCGGTCGGGTCGACCGTCTTCTTATTGCGGATTACCGGAAGGGGAAGCACGCCGTCATAGGATGCGAGTTTCGCTTTCAGCGCATCGATACGCACCCAAATGCTGTTCGTGTTGAAGTACGGATGCTTGTCGATGTTCTGCGCGTCGTCCTTGTCGTCTGGATGGACCTGGCTCATCTCACGCAGCATCAGACGGCCCGTGGCCTTGTCTCGCACGATGTGGCCGCCCTTACGATCGGCTGGGGTGCGTTTGGCGACCTCGATCATGAACGGTGCGCCCGTATTCTCGAAATGCTGCGCAAGCGTACGGGAGGGACGCGCGCCCAGGTTGTCGGAATTGGAGATGAAAAGGTATTTGAACCCCTGCGCCTCAAGCGCGTCAAGCAGACCGGATTCCCAAATGGTGGAGAACAGGTCGCCGTGGCCCGGCGGGCACCATTCGAGTTCCGGATTGGCCGGGAAGCTGACGGGCATTCCCGTTTCCGCGCTGATCTTCGGTTCCTGATGCTGGATGATTTCCATCGGGATGTCTTCCTGATGGAATTTCTTATTGGTCTGCAGCACCTTCATGGTGTCTTTGGAGGTACGGAAGGAGTTCATCAGAGTCAATGGCAGATCGACGCCAAGTCTGGTCCGCGCGGTCAACACCTGTCCGATGATGATGTCGATGAAACGCATCTGCCGTGCCTTGTGGCGGCGTACCGGCAGCAGCGACTTGGCGCAATCGAGTCCCATCGAAGTGCCAAGACCGCCGTTAAGCTTCAGGAACGCCGTTTTGGCGAACGCGTCAACGGCCTTGTCGTGATTGATGGTCTCATACACGTCATGGAAGCTGGGAACGCTGACGAGCGGTTCGACCTCGTCCTCACGAATCCAACTGCTGGCCTCCTCATTGCGCCAGACCTCGTACAGACGACGGAACTGGGCGATGGCCATGTCGGTCATTCCGTGCTTCCGCATCTTCGCGGCAGAGTATTCGAATACGTCCTCAGTCAATGTCTCTCCCTTTCGAACGGGCGTTGTTATTCGATGCGCTTATGCCATAATACGACATTCCGCCAAAATCGGGGGCATTTAGACACAGAACCAACATGAACTTCCGGTGGAGCAATTGCCGGAAAACCCTCAAATATCCGAAGCCAAACTCTCCGGAATGGATGCGACTCGCTTTCCGACACGATGTGTTTGAAAAACCGTAGAGATTATGCTATGTTTCATATTCGGTGCTTTTCGCACCGTTCGGACCATAGCGCAGTTTGGTAGCGCACTTGACTGGGGGTCAAGGGGTCGCGGGTTCAAATCCCGCTGGTCCGACCAAGAAAGCCCGTCGTTCCGCCGCTTACGCGGCATCGAAACGGCGGGTTTTTCGTTATGTTTGGGCAGGTTTGGGCAGTGAACTGCGGCATACAGCCCCTCAGAATGGCATCTATCGGAGCCGGAAGCCGGACGTCAGGACGGTCTTGAGCGCATGCAAATATGTAGCCTGCGATATTTTTCATGTTTCTTGCCGTTTAATGCGATTAACGCATGGGTTCAGAGAGGTGATTCGGTTTGCAGCAGAACGACACGCAGCCACAGTTCGACGACGTCGACGAATTCGCCCATGTGTTCGATTCAACGCTTCCCGAAGATGAATGGAAGATTCGATTGCCCCGCGAGCTTGGCTTGGAAGCCCGCGAACGCGCTCGGCATGATGGCATCACGCTTACCGAATTGACCCGCAGGGCACTCTTGTCCGACGATTCCGATGGCTGTTCAGACGCGGTCGGCATCGGGCGCATGCCAAAGAACAGCGACGGGCGCAAACAGCTTGGCGACGAATGGAAGATCAAACTCCCCTACGCCGTAGGCCATAAGGCGCGGGCCAAGGCCAAGCAGGACGGCATTTCATTAAGCTCGCTCGCGCGCAGAGCCATAACGGGGTATCTCAGAACACGCAACCAGGATGAACATCCTCTGTTCTGACGCTGTCGGCCTAAGCTGTGCGTAAAGGAAAACAAAAGCCGGCAACGACCCAGATTCAATAAGGCAGATGGGCGTGCGCCATGGTCTAAACCAGGCGCACGCCCATCTTCTAACAGTTCCGGTGGTTACTTGCGTTTCTTCTTCTCACGGACATTCACCGAAATCTGAATCGGCGATCCTTCGAAGCCGAATTCCTCGCGCAGACACCGTTCGATGTAGCGGCGATAGCCATGCTCCAAGAAGCCGGTGGCGAAGATCACGAAGCGCGGCGGTCTGGTGGACGCCTGCGTCGCGAACAGGATTCGCGGCTGCTTGCCGCCACGCAGCGGATGCGGGTGGGCAGCTTGGATCTTGCCAAGGAACGCGTTGAGTTTGCCGGTGGGGATGCGCTTGTCCATGATGCCAAGCGCCACGCATGGCATTGGCCAAACGATTGGTGTGCCATCCGGTCTTTGCCGACAGATTGACGCGCTGAGCCCAAGTGACGCGATTGAACTCGGTCTTCCACAGGCGTTCCATACGCTGACGGTCGAACTCGTCCATCAGGTCCCACTTGTTGAACACAAGCACGATGCAACGGCCCGCGTCCACGGCCTGGCTCATGACCTTCAGGTCTTGGTCGGAAATCGGCTGGGAGGCATCGAACAGCACCAAGGCAAGCTCGGAACGTTCGATCGCGGCTGCGTACGCAACGAGGAGAAGTATTCCGCGCCGGACAGCTTGTGCAGACGACGTTTGATACCTGCGGTATCGATGAACAGCCAATCCTCGCCATCGACGGTGACGACCTCATCGACCGGATCTCGCGTGGTGCCCGCAAGATCGTTGACGACGGTGCGTTCCTCGTGGGCCAGCTGATTGAGCAGGGAGGATTTGCCGACGTTCGGACGTCCGACCAGAGCCACGCGGCGCAGATGCGACGGCGTAAGGAAGCCGGATGTCCTTTCCGCTTTCTTCAACGAGTCGAGTGCGGCGTCAAGCAGTTCGCCGATGCCACGACCATGCATGGCGGAAATGCCATACGGCTCCCCCAGACCCATCTTCCAGAATTCGGCGGTCAGGTATTCGCTTTCGCGATCATCGACCTTGTTCACCGCAAGCGTCACCGGCTTGCCGGCGGCACGGAGCATTTTGACGATGCGTTCGTCCGTGTCGGTGAGGCCAACCAGACCGTCCACCACGAGAATCACGGCATCGGCAAGCTGCACGGCGATTTGCGCTTGGGATGCGATGGCGGATTCGATGCCTTCCACGTCGGCTTCCCAGCCGCCCGTGTCGACCAGTTTGAAATCAGTGCCGCACCATTCGGCGTCGTAGCTCACACGGTCGCGAGTCACGCCGGGGGTGTCCTCCACCACGGCTGCGCGACGGCCGAGAATACGGTTCACCAGAGTGGATTTGCCGACGTTCGGACGTCCGACCACGGCAAGTACGCCGACCGGTTTCGGACCATTCTTGCTTTCGCCACCAGAGAACGCCGTTCCATCGATCAGCTCCTCATCGCCTTCATCCAGCTCATAGCCTTCGAGGTTGGAAACGTACTGGCGGTATTCCTGTTCCTCGATGGCGTCGTCAACGATACGGACGAGCACGTCAAGGGTCTCGCCGAAGTTGAGATCGGAGTTGTCGACGGTCAACACGCCTTCCGCGGCGGATGTGAAGTTGGTGACTTTCGAATCGGCCTTGTCGCGTGCCGCGACATTCTCCGCACCCACACCCGAGACGGCCTGTCCGCTACGTCGGGCCTGACGGACCTCTTCACGCGCGGTAAGCAGGATGCGCACTTCGGCGTCGGGAGCGACGACGGTGGTGATATCACGGCCCTCAGCAACAATACCGGCGCTTCGGAGAAGGAATCGACCGAAGCCTCTCGTGCGATGTAGGCACGTTGCGCGGCGATCAACACGTGACGCACGGGGATGATGTTGGACACCTTGGACACGTGCGAAGAGACCTCGGAAGAACGGATGGCCTCGCTGATGTCCTCGCCATCGGCGTACACCTTCGGATCGTCCGGATCGACGCTGATGTCGAAATGGCCGTCGGTGAAGAATTCGCCGACGGTTTCGGTGACGAGCTGCTCATCGATGGTTTCGGCATCCAAATCGATGCCTTTGTGCATGCACCACCAGGCGCAGGCACGGTACATCGCGCCTGTGTCGAGGTATGCGAAACCATAATATTTGGCCAGTGCTTGGACGTGGATGATTTGCCGACGCCCGCAGGCCCATCAATAGCTACACGGATCACAGTCCCACCGCCTTGGATAGAGAACGGACCTCAGCCTGCGACAACACGCGATACGTGCCGCTTTTCAGGTCGCCGAGTTTGATCGGACCGATCTGCGTGCGTACCAGACGCTTGACGGGAAAACCGATCGAGCCGAAAATACGGCGCACGATGCGGTTCTTGCCCGAATGCAGCACGACCTTGACCAACGTGCTTTCGCGGCTGGAGTCGAGAATAGCGCAGCGGTCGAGTTTGATCCACCCATCGTCGAGCTTCACGCCCGTGGTGACGAGCCTGCGGCACACCTGACCGCTGATGCGTCCTTCCAGCGTGGCGATGTAGGTCTTTTCGACCTCATATTTGGGGTGCATGACGTGCTGGCTCAGTTCGCCGTCGTTCGTCATGAGGATTAGGCCTTCCGAATCATAATCCAGACGGCCATGTGGAAAATACGCTCGTACTTGTCTCCGACGATGTCGCGCAAAGTGTAGCGTCCCTTGGGATCCTCCATGGCGCTCAGCACGCGTTTCGGCTTGTTCAACGCAAGCGTGACATGGTTAGGGTTCACACGCACGCGAGAACCGTCGACACGGACCTCCTGACGTTTCGGATCGACTCGGGTGCCAAGTTCGGTAATCAGCTCGCCATCGATCTCAACGCGACCATCGGTGATGATTTCCTCGCATTTACGGCGCGAGCCGAAGCCCGCCTGAGCGAGAAGTTTCTGCAGGCGAATGCTTCATTGTCATGATTGTGCGCCTTGGCGGCGCGAGAATATGCGTTTGGCATCGTTCTCCCAACGTGGCCGGATAATACTTACAGGGACTGCTGGTAGTATGGCAGTCGTTTGGCGGCTTTCATAAAAACCGCAACTTGTCCACTATATGACAGAGGAAAGACTATGACTGCTGTTGAAGCAACGTCCGTAACAGAGGAAGAACAGAGCAAGCCACTGGCCCTTCGCGTAGGCGCGGAGCTGGTGGGAAGCTTCATCATCTGCTTCGCCATCTACTCGATTTGCACGCTTGGTTCCGCGATCTACGGCGTGAATATGGCGTTCATCGCCTTGCTGACAGGTTTGGTGTACGCCGCCGCCACCCTGATATTCGGCACGATTTCCGGCGCCCAGTTCAATCCGGCGGTCTCCGTTGCGGCGATGCTGTCCGGCAAAACCCATGTGCTTGACGGAGTGCTCTATATTATCGTTCAGGTGCTGGGTGGTATCGGCGCAGGCGCCGCCATCCGCTTCCTGCTGCCGACATCCGAGCAGGTAACGCTGAAAATCTGGCTGACGCCGGTCATTAACGGTTTTGACAAGAATTCCGTCTCCTATGCCACGCTCGGCAACTATGGCGTGTCCTTCAGCATCACTCTGGCCATCGCCGTTGAACTCGTCGCGGGCATCATCATCGTCGCCACCGCGCTCAACACCACCAGTGAATCCGGAAAGACCAATACCAGCCATGCCATCGCCATGGGTCTCGCCTACGGTGTCGGCGCCGCAATCTCCTATCCGGTAACAGGCGCAGCTCTGAATCCGGCTCGTGCCACTGGCATCGCCATCTTCGCCCAGAATCAGGCCTTTCCCAAGAGCCTCTGCAGCAGCTGTGGGTGTTCTGGATCTGCCGATTCTCGCAGCCGCCATCGTCTCGCTTGTGGCCATAGTCGCGTCCATGATCGGCACCAAGAAAAACGTTCGGAAGCCGAGCAGGATTCCGAAACGCTGGAGACCATAGCCGACGACGCGTCAGACGATGCCGACGGGCACGAGGGCGAGCAGGATGAACAGTCCGACGCCCAGACCGATGCCGATGAAAGCGTCGAAGCCAACTGAACGGACTTTCCAAGGACTACGCTCGCGCATTACGAGTCTGATTAGTCCTGTTATGATGGCCGTCACCGCGATTACCGTGGTGGCGGCTTTTACATGGCCTAAGACCGCAAGCACTGTGGCTATAACCACCATTGCCGCAACGATCCATTCAAACCACGGCTTGCCTTCATGGTCTTCGGAAACGTAGGGATGACTCATATCGCAGGCCTTTCGTTATATGTCAACGCGCGTCCGCGCACGGAACGCAATCATAATAATAAAACGTGGCGTCCGAAACCAGCGAATGGTTTCGGACGCCACGTCATTTATCGCGCCGCGACGCTCCCAGCTTGCCGGTCGACGCTTCCACTGAACTCAGTGGAAGAAGTGTCGGGTACCGGTCACATACATGGTGACGCCGGCCTTGCGGGCCGCCTCGAACACTTCCTCATCACGAATGGACCCACCAGGCTGGACGATGGCCTTGACACCGGCGTTGATCAGAATCTCGGCACCGTCGGCGAACGGGAAGAACGCGTCGGACGCGGCCACCGCTCCCTTGGTGCGGTTGGCTCCGTCAGCCAGCGTGTTGGCACGCTCGACGGACAGATTGGCGGAATCCACACGATTGACCTGGCCCATGCCGATGCCTACGGTTGCCTGATCGTGAGCGATAAGTATGGCGTTGGATTTGACGCACCGGATGGCACGCCATGCGAACACCAGATCCCTGACGGTTTCAGCGTCGGCCGGCTCGCCGGAAACCAGCTTCCACGCGTTCGGATCGTCGCCTGGAGCGTCAATCAGATCGGTGGACTGCACGAGCAGACCGCCGTCAATCTGACGGAACTGGGTCTTGGTCTTCGGAGGCTCAGACACCTTCAGGATACGCAGGTTCTTCTTCTTGGTCTGGAGCAGTTCAAGCGCATCGGCGTCGTAATCGGGCGCGACGATGACTTCGGTGAAGATTGGACGAACACTTTCGGCCATTTCCATGGTGACCTTGCTGTTCGCAGCAATCACACCGCCATAGGCGCTCATCGGATCGCATGCGTGCGCCTTCTTGTGCGCCTCTGCCACGGTAGCGCCGATGGCCAGACCGCATGGATTGTTGTGCTTGACCACTGCGACGGCGATCTGAGGCGCGAAATCCCACACGGCACGCCATGCGGCGTCGGCATCGACGTAATTGTTGTAGCTCATCGGCTTGCCGCCAAGCTGTTCAGCGTGTGCGAAGCCGTTCTGGTTGAGCGGATCCAGATACAGCGAAGCCTGCTGGTGAGGGTTCTCGCCGTAACGCAGCACGTGCGCGCGGTCCCACGTACGGGTGAACGTGGCCGGGAACTTGGCCTCATTCACTTCGGTCTCGCCTTCGGAAACCGGCTGTTCGATGGACGCCGGCTTCGGCCAATGCTTCGCGGTCCACTCGTTGATGGTGGCGTCGTAGGCGGCCGTATGGGCGAACGCCTTTCCTGCGAGCCAGCGACGCTCATCAAGGGAGAAGCCCTCGCCGTTCTCGATGCGGGAGGCGACGAGTGCATAATCGTTCGGATCGGTGATGATGGCGACGGTGGCGCTGTTCTTGCTGCGCCACGCACCATGGACGGACCGCCGATATCGATCTTTTCGATGGTGGCGGCTTCGTCAGCTCCGGAGCGGACCGTGTCGGCGAACGGATACAGATTGACGACCACCAGATCGAACGGCTTGATGCCAAACTTCTCGAGCTGGGAGGCATGGTCGGGGTTGGTCATGTCGGCGAGGATACCGGCATGGATATGCGGGTCAAGGGTCTTGACGCGGCCATCAAGGCATTCCGGGAAACCAGTGACTTCGGAGACCTCGGTCACTTTGACACCCAGCTCAGCCAGACGCTTCGCGGTGGAACCGGTGGAAACCACCTCGGTGCCCGCCTTGATGAACGCTTCGGCAAGCACCTCGATGCCTTCCTTATGGAAGACTGATACCAGAGCCCGTCGTATCGGTCGATTCGTTGTTGTCACCCTGATCCTCCTTGTTATTGTTGTTCGAGGCGACCGTGCGAAGCGCACGTGTTTCCTCACGGCTGTTTTCCGTGGATTCGGGGGCGGTCTCCCTCTTTCCACGTTCGCGTATACGCTTCATCATCCAGCGTATGGCGAAAAATATGCTCACGGCCACCAAAGTCAGCAGCCATGCGGAGAACAAACCCATGGCGGTGGGTTGTCCCACCTTACGGGTTGACGCGATCACGTCTACGCCGACGTGCGCAAGATGTTTCGATCCCAAGCCTCCGTTTCCCAAGGCGAACAGCAAGCTGGAAGCCACGGACACGACGGCGCTGGTAATCGAAAAAGCAGCAATCGGATAGCAAAACTCAGCACAACGCGTTTGACGTCGATGTTCCGTCCTGATTCACCTACTCTGATATGGAATCCCTTATTAAACAACATGACGACCATGCCGGTAGCAAAAGCGGATGCCAATGGTATGCACATCAGCGCGATTCTCACCCAATCCGTCTCAACCGCCTGTGGCATCATACCGAAAAGCGGCAAGGCGGGGAGCCCGTCGCCCTGTCCGGTCCATAATGTGAATTCGGCTAAATCGCCGATTGAGAAGCCGGCGCCGAAAGTCCATGAGACAGCCCAAATCATCAGATTCGGAAGCCATGCGAGCATACTGATCGTGGTAAGAATACGAGACCCGTTCTGCATGCCCGAAAGTTCATATAGCTTCGCTATCGATGATTGATTGCTTATTGCCCAAAAACAACGACGATCAGACCGACCAGCAGATACGCCGCCTCCAGCAGCAGCCCTAGGACGGAACCGATGACCATGGTCTTTCGCACCGGCGATGACACATGAGATCGAATCCATTCGGTACAGGCTTGGGTCCATGACGCATTCGGAATCGCCGCGACCGCATATCCGAGGATGAAAACAAGCGCCGTTTTGATGGCGATCATCGTCATCGAATCAACGATTTCGATATTTATGCTTCTGGCGAAGAAGATGTTTACGGCTTCCCAAAAGACCAGACCGGCCGCGAATCCACGCAGACTCGTGCCGAATCTTCTGGCGAGCTGCGCGATAAGGGCGATAAGCAGTACCGTCAAAAGCAACGGCACAATCGTCAACGTGATGGCATCAGTCTTGAACCGATACCTTGGCTGAGCAGCACCAACGCCTCGGTAAGAGGCACCGAGAAGGCGGAGAGATTGTCCCCGCCTTCTTCCATGGATATGACCAGAAGCATTAGGCCATATAGCAGCCCAAGGCAACGGCGTAAATAATCATGGACACTGCCGCGACGGCAAGCCCTTTCAGCCAATACTTCAGGTTCGTCATCATAGCGATTGGGAAGCGAGCACCTCTCGCATGATTTCAGCGGTCTGTCCGGGAGTACGACCGACACGGATGCCAACGGCCTCAAGGGCTTCTTTCTTATCCTGCGCGGTGCCCTTGCCGCCGGAAACGATGGCGCCGGCATGGCCCATCTGCTTGCCTTCCGGCGCGGTGAATCCCGCGATGTAGGCCACGACGGGCTTGGTCATATGTTCGGAAGCCCACTTGGCAGCGTCCTGTTCGGCGCTGCCACCGATTTCGCCGATCATGACAACGGCTTTGGTGGCTTCATCGTTCTCAAAGGCTTCCAAAGCTCCTGCAAGGTCGTGCCGACGATCGGATCGCCGCCCGCGCCAAGGCATGCGGTGAAACCGATGTCAGACAGCTCCCCCATCAGCTGATAGGTCAACGTTCCGGACTTGGACACCAAACCCAACGGGCCGCGGGACACGATGCCATCTGGAATAATGCCGAGGTTGCAGCCCTTGGCGTCCTTAGAAGATGGCAGCGTCAACAGACCAGGACAATTCGGCCCAACGATGCGCACGCCCTTACGCAAGGCCAACTCGACGAAATACGCGCTGTCCGCCACCGGAATGCCTTCGGTGATGACGACAATCAGTTCGATGCCGGCTTCAATGGCCTCAACGACGGCGTCCTTGGCGAAGCGCGGCGGCACGAACACGACGCTTGCTTTGGCTCCAGTGGCTTCGATGGCTTCAGAGCAGTTGGCGAACACGTGAATGGTGGCATCCTCGCCATTTTTGGCTTCAGGGAAGGTGACGTCCAGCCCAGCCTTGCGGGCGTTCACGCCACCGACGATGTTGGTGCCGGCCTTGAGCATGCGGGCCGTGTGGGTCATACCCTGATGCCCGGTCATGCCCTGGACGATGACCGGAGCGCCATCTTCAATGAAAAGCGTCATTTCAGCGAACCTCCTTGGCCGCGAAACGTGCGGCCTGCTGTGCGGCTTCCTCCATGGTCTGAGCGACGTGCAGGTTGGCGCGCCCGGCTTGGGCCAAAATGTTCAGACCTTCCGCCGCCGCATTGCCATCGAATCGCACGACGATAGGCTTGCTGCTGCCAAGTTCGTCAAGCGCCTCGAGAATGCCCTTCGCGACCTGTTCACACGAGGTGATGCCACCGTACACATTGATGAGCACGGATTCGACCTGCGGGTCGGACAGCACGATTTCAAGACTATTCGACATCACTTCGGCGGAAGCGCCTCCGCCGATGTCGAGGAAGTTTGCGGGCTTGACATTCGTGCCCTGATCCTCGCCTGCGCCTGACACCGCGTCAAGAGAGCTCATGACGAGTCCCGCACCATTGCCGATCACACCGACGGAACCCTTGAGATGCACATAATGCAGTCCATGTTCGCGGGCTTTTTGCTCATATGGATCGACATGAATCGGATCGGTGAAACGTTTCCAACCATCATGGCGGAACGATGCATTGTCATCAAGGGAGATCTTGGCGTCCAGCGCGCACAACGACTTGGAAGATTCGTCATCCGGATCGCCGATTTTTGCAAGCGGGTTGATTTCCACAAGCGTGGCGTCGTTCTCCTTGAAGCAACGCCACATTTTCAGCAGAATCTGCGCGGCCTGATCAACATCGGCATGATAGAAGCCGATGCTTTCAGCCATCTTGGTGGCCGCTTCCAAATCGAAATCGTCAAGAGCATCGATATGCAGACGCTTCACGGATTCCGGATGCTCTTTGGCGATTTCCTCAACCTCAGTACCGCCATTCGCAGTGGCGAGCACGTCGAAATCACGAGAGGACCGGTCCACTGAGATGGAGACGTAATACTCGTGAAGGATGTTCTTCGCCTCGGCCACCAGCACGCCGCTGACCTTGTGCTTGTGAATGGTCATCGGCAGAATGTCTTCCGACGCGAGAATGGACTCGTCACGGGTCTTGGCGAGCTTGACTCCGCCGGCCTGGCCACGGTGTCCAATCTTCACCTGCGCCTTAATCACATTGGGATATCCAATCTGGTCGGCCGCTTCGGCGACTTCATGGGAGTTCTGGGCGAATATTGCCTTAGGAGTCGGGATACCCTGTTCTTCGAGCAATTCCCTGGCTTGATACTCATAGAGATCCATGGATCATTCCCTTTGGTTGTTTGTTCTGAATGGTTGACGAAAACGGAGTTATCAGGCAGGCATGCACACCAGCGAGCTTGTCGGATAATCGCCTAGCGATTTCATGCCGTCAATACCGGTAAGTTCCATGACGAAGCTGAATCCAGCAACGACGCTCCGCACTTCTCGATGAGGCTACGCGCCGCATTGGCGGTTCCACCGGTGGCGATCAGATCGTCGACGATCAATACGCGCACTCCCTCATGGACAACGTTGGTTTCGATTTCCATTGACGCCTGACCATATTCGAGGTCATAGCTTTGCGACATGGTTTCTGGAGGCAATTTGCCGGCTTTACGGACCGCGATAAACCCCTTTCCGAGACGGGCGGCCAACGCTGGACCGAACAGGAATCCACGGGCTTCAAGGCCGGCGACCATGTCGAAATCATCGACGTCTACTGGCAATGCCGCTTCAAGGCCCCCATCAAAATACCGAACGCGCGCGCATCAGCCAACACCGGCATGAAATCGCGGAATAGGATGCCCTCCTTCGGAAAGCCCGGAATAGTACGTATTTTCGATACAAGATATGCTGCGTCTTCGGCTCCAACTTTGTTCAAGCCCGAAACGGTGATATCCGATGCTGCCATGACAGTGGTTTCCTTCTACCTTGGTTTACGGCACTTTGAATTATAGGTTTCCCGTGCGAAAAAGAACGGCGAAAACCTCAAAAATGAGATTTTCGCCGTCTAAAAATCAAAGAAATCAATCGTTCTTCTGCTCGTCAATGGGCTGCTGAATAACATCGGCATCCTGTGCGGGCTCTTCAGTCGCGTCGACGACAGGCTTCTGGTCGGGCTCGTCTTCCTTGGATAGCGGATTGCCGTTCTCATCGACCTCATCATCATGCACGTATGCCGGACGGACATATTCACGGCTGATGGCGTTGAAGCCGAAACGCAGTTGCGATCCTTCGGAATCAACGACGATCTCCTCGTATTCCGTATCGACGGAACGACCTTGCCGATGATGCCACCGATGGTGATCACTTCAGTGCCGGGCTGCAGATAGAACGGAAATTCTGACGTTCAGCTTGCTGCTGCTTGGCTTTCTTGGACTGCCAGAACATCATGCCGAACATTACAACGATAAGAACAACGAGAAAAAGGATATCCAAAATAAACTCCTCGGAGTCAGGGTCTCAACCGGAACACATTACTCAAGATGTGAAGTCTATGACATCTTATTGACATCATATGCGGATTCGTCGGGAGTGATACCAAGATGCTCCCATGCCTTGCGCGTGGCCACGCGGCCTTTCGGCGTGCGGATGAGGAAGCCCTCACGTACCAGATACGGTTCGCATACCGTTTCCACCGTTTCCGACTCCTCGCCCACCATGGCCGCCAGATTGTTCAAGCCGACGGGGCCTCCGTTGAAATTGGTGACGATGGCCTTAAGCACTGCTATATCCAGACGGTCAAGACCTTCGGTATCGATCTGATAAAGCGCCAACGCCTCCTTGACATCATCGGGACGCACCGATTCGAGATCGTGCACGATGGCCCAATCCCTAACACGACGAAGCAGGCGGTTGGCAATTCTCGGCGTGCCGCGGGAACGCATGGCCAGTTGGCGAGCGGCCCCGTCCTCCAACTGGATTCCCAACACTGCGGAGGAACGCTCAATCAGCTTTTCAAGCTCCTCATGCGGGTAGAAATCCAGATGCGCCGTGAAACCGAACCGCGCACGCAGCGGCGAGGGAAGCATGCCCTCTCGCGTGGTGGCACCGATAACCGTAAACCGAGGCAATGTCAGCGGAATGGATGAAGCTCCAGGGCCTTTGCCGACCATCACATCAACACGGAAATCCTCCATGGCGATGTACAGCAGTTCCTCGGCGGCACGGGGCAGACGGTGGATCTCATCGATAAAGAGCACCTCGCCGGCGTCCAGCGAACTCAGAATCGAAGCCAAATCACCAGCATGTTGGATGGCGGGACCGGAAGTGACGCGGATTGGAACTTCCAATTCATTGGCCACAATCATGGCCAAAGTGGTTTTGCCAAGTCCCGGAGGCCCCGCAAGCAGGATATGGTCCGGAGGAACGTCACGTTTCGAGCAGCATCGAGGAAAAGCTGCAACTGCGCTTTGAGCCTTGCTGTCCGATGAATCCCTCGAGGATATGAGGACGAAGCTCCTCGTCGCTGACCGGTTCGTTGCCGACGGGTGCGGCGGAAACCATACGGAGGGATTCCTCGTTCGCCCCGGTGTTCGGCTGTTCGAATGTATCAGTGTTCGTCATAATGGTCCGTTTCATCTACCTCTATCCAACGATGTCAGCGCGAGCTTCAGCACGCGTGGAACATCCTCGGCGTTCAACGGCGTCTCGATTTGATTATCGGCGCAGACCGTCTGCACCGCATGGGCAGCGTCCTGCTGGTGCCATCCCAAAGACATCAGACCTTCGACGACCTGTTCGGCCCCAGTGTCTTCAGGAGTCGAAGCGGTTGCGGAAGAACCCTCGATCTGGCTCAGATCAATGGAACCTTTCAGTTCGAGGATGATTTTCTGCGCGCCTTTCTTGCCTAATCCCGGAGCCTTGGCCAACGCAGTGGCATCACCATCCGCCACAGCCCTCGCAAGTCGATCGGGAGGCAAAGTGGACAGCAACGATAGCGCGACTTTCGGTCCGATGCCACTGACCTTCTGCAATTGCAGGAACATGCGTTTCGAGGCCAGCGTGCCGAAGCCGAATAAAGTGATGGCGTCCTGGGACACATTCAACGAAGTGTAGACCTTGATTTCCTGGCCGGCGTGCATGGAAGCCAAGTCGGCGGATGGCATCCTGACCTCGTAGCCGACTCCCCCGACCTCGATAATGGCCGATACGGCGTCTACCGACTCCACATGGCCACGTAGCATGCCAATCATTATGGACGTCTCCTTCGCACAGGTCTAGAACATCTGTTCGATACAGCTTACATGCCTCTGCGGACGCCTTGTCTGCGCGCTGCTTTTTGCGAAGCCTGCGCCCACTGTCGTTGCGCCGCCGTGAGATGCTGTTCGCGTTCGCCGCCTTGCAGCGCACCAGCCGGACGCAACGCGTGACAGATCGCAATAGCCAGCGCGTCAGCCGCATCAGCCGGCTTTGGCAGCGTGTTCAATCCCAATATCCGCGCCACCATACGTTCCATCTGGATTTTCTCTGCTTTGCCGTTGCCGGTGATTGCAAGCTTTGATTCCGTCGGCGTATGCAACGCCACAGGAATGCCGCGTTGCGCCGCAGCGAGCATCGCCAACCCTGCCGCCTGTGCGGTTCCCAGCACCGTGTTACGGTTTTCTTGCGCGAACACTCGTTCGATGGACACCGCATCGGGAGCAAATCGTTCGATTTTTCCACCAAGCCGTTGTAGATGGCCAGCAGACGCAGATCCTGGGAGGTTTTTGGATCGGAACGCACCACATCCACGTGGATAAAAGAAAGCCGGCGGTATGCGCCGGCTTCAATCACGCCGACCCCGCAGCGAGTCAGCCCGGGGTCGACGCCAAGAATAATCACGCTGGATTACTCCTCGTCAAGCTGGGCCATGACCTCGTCGGAGGCGGTCCAGTTGGAGTAGATGTTCTGGACATCGTCCAGATCATCGAGGTTGTCGATGAGCTTGGAGACCTTCTGGGCATCCTCAAGGCTCAGCTCGACCTCGTTCTTCGGCATCATGACCAGATCAGCGGAATCGTAATCGAAACCGGCGTCCTGGAGAGCCTTGCGCACGTCGATCATGTCGGACGGATCGGTGATGACGGTGAATACCTCACCATCGTCGGTCACGTCTTCGGCACCGGCTTCGGCGGCCTTCTCGAACAGGTTGTCGAAGTCAACGCCTTCGGCCGGAACAACGATCTGTCCCTTGCGTTCGAAGTTGAAGCTCACGGAACCAGTGGTGGCCAAGGAGCCATTGCCCTTGGTCAGGGTGGAACGCACGTCGCGGCCGCACGGTTGCGGTTGTCGGTGAGGCATTCGATGATCAGCCAACACCTGCCGGGGCGTAACCCTCGTACACGATGTCTTCATAGTTGGCGCCGCCGGCTTCCTCACCGGAACCACGCTTGACGGCGCGCTTGATGTTGTCGGCCGGCATGGAGGCCTTCTTGGCCTTGTAGATGGCGTCATACAGGGACGGGTTGCCGTCGGGATCGCCGCCACCCATACGTGCTGCGATCTCGATGTTCTTGATCAGCTTGGCGAACAGCTTGCCGCGCTTCGCGTCGATGGCGGCCTTCTTGTGCTTGGTGGTCGCCACTTGGAATGACCTGACATAATGCTCCTAGGCAGGTTGCGGATGTTTCAAACGAAATGATTCTAAAGCGGTTCGCCGACAAAATGCCGAATACGAACCTGTGGCATTTCGCTTTTCGAACTTTTGGATGGGGTCTGCCCCCGGCTGTGACTACCGCCGATATGTTTTCTCCCCTATGACCATTTGGCGCTTGGCTTCGAAGATGCGTTGGAATACGGTGACTAATCCCAATCCGGCCAACAGTATCATGGCGATGGCGAGCCACAATCCCTGACGCGTCAATCCGGTGATGGCCATGCCCACCAGAATGATGGTCAAGCGATCGGCACGAGTGGCGATGCCGTTTTTCACCTCATAGCCGACTGATTCGGCACGAGCACGGGCATATGAAGTGACGAACGATGTCATCACGGCCACCGCGGCGGCGGCGATACCGATCATGCTCGTATAGTCAGGCGTGTTGTCGATGGCCGTATGCCACCAGTCACGATGCATAAGAAAGAAGATGATCACGCCTACGAGCATCGCCCAATCAGCGATGCGATCGAGCGTGGAGTCGAGAAAAGCCCCGAATTCGGTCCCACCCGTGGTAAGCGCGGCGATCGAGCCATCCAACGAATCGGCAAGCACAAGCAGAGTCAGAACAACCGCTCCCCCAAATAGCCATCCGGTCACACCGGTGGCGATGGCCACGACGATGGTGCCGACAGCACCAATCACCGTCACCGCATTGGCGGTCAGTCCTATGGCGATCAACGCTTTGGCTATTGGCTCGATGAGTTTTTTGAACGGCGCACGAAGATGCTCAAGCATGTGTTACTTCCTTCTCGATGAGAAAATGAGAAACGGCGCACAAACCTCTTGTCGAGATTCGTGCGCGTTTCACGGTTCATGGTCGCGTGCGACTTGTTGCCACCGGTCTCGCTCAGTCGGCGAGGGCGGCCTTGAAGTCGTCTGCGGTGTTGACCTGGACGCGCTTCTTGATTACGGTCAGAATGTTCGCCTTCGCCTCATCGACCGGCACGCCGTTCAACTGGCTGCCGTCGCGGAAGCGGAAGCTGACCGCGTTGTTGTTCATATCCTCTTCGCCGACGATGAGGATGAACGGCGCCTTGGACTTGGATGCGTTGCGGATCTTCTTGCCGAAGCGATCGTCGGACAGGTCGATCTCGCAACGGACGGTCTCCTCTTCCAAGCTGGCGATGAACTTCTGCAGGTGCGGGGCGAACTCGTCCGCGACCGGCACGCCAAGCACCTGGACCGGGGCGAGCCATGCCGGGAAGGCGCCCGCGTAATGCTCAAGCAGCACCGCGAAGAAGCGTTCGATGGAGCCGAACAGCGCGCGGTGGATCATCACCGGACGCTGGTGCGTGCCATCGGCGGCGATGTATTCGAGCTTGAAACGTTCCGGAAGGTTGAAGTCGAGCTGGATGGTGGACACCTGCCAGGTACGTCCGATGGCGTCACGGGCCTGCACGGAGATCTTCGGACCGTAGAAGGCTGCGCCGCACGGATCGTCGACCAAGTCCAAACCGGATTCCTTGGCGACCTCGGCCAGCGTGTTGGTGGCTTCCTCCCAAATCTCGTCGGAACCGACGTACTTGTGCGGATCCTTGGTGGACAGCTCCAGATAGAAGTCATCCAGACCGAAGTCCTTCAACAGGCCGAGCACGAAGGTAAGCAGGCTCTTAAGCTCGTCCTTCATCTGCTCGCGGGTGCAGTAGATGTGGGAATCATCCTGAGTCAAGCCGCGCACGCGGGTCAGGCCATGCACTTCACCGGACTTCTCATAACGGTACACGGTGCCGAATTCGAACAGGCGCAGCGGCAGCTCACGGTAGGAACGCTGGCGGGACTTGAAGATCAGGTTGTGCATCGGGCAGTTCATCGGCTTCAGGTAGTAATCGAAGCCTTGCTTGATGACGTTGCCGTTCTCGTCCTTCTCCTCGTCCAGACGCATCGGCGGATACATGCTGTCCTTGTACCACTGCAGGTGGCCGGAGGTCTCATACAGGCCGCCCTTGGTGATGTGCGGGGTCTGCACGAAGCTGTAGTGGTGCTTGCGGTGCATCTCACGGGAGTAGTCCTCCATGGCATTGATGACGGCCGCGCCCTTCGGATGGAAGACGGCAAGGCCCGGACCGATCTCATCCGGGAAGGAGAACAGGTCCATTTCCGCGCCGAGCTTGCGGTGGTCGCGCTTGGCGGCCTCCTCCAGACGGGTCTGGTATGCCTTCAGGTCCTCCTTGGTGGCGAAGGCGGCGCCGTAAATGCGCTGCAGCATCGGATTGGCCTCGCTGCCGCGCCAGTATGCGGCGGCGGAACGCTCGATCTTGAACGCCTTGATGTAACGGGTGTTCGGCAGGTGCGGACCACGGCACAGGTCCTTCCAAACCACATTGCCTTCACGGTCGACGTTATCGTAGAAGCTCAGTTCCTTGCCGCTGATTTCGGTGGCGGCTTCCGGGTCAAGATGCGCTTCCTTATCCTTGATAAGTTCAAGCTTGTAGGGCTGGTCGGCTTCCTCGGCAAGAGCCTCTTCCTCGGTCACCACGCGGCGGCGGAAGGACTGGGAGGACTTGATAATGCGCTGCATGCGCTTTTCGATTTCCTTGAGGTCCTCCGGAGTGAAAGGAGTCTCGACATCGAAATCGTAGTAGAAGCCGTCTTTGATGACCGGTCCAACACCAAGCTTGGCGTCAGGGCGAATCTCCTGCACGGCCTGGGCCATGACATGGGTTGCGGAATGGCGCATGATGGCCACACCGTCCTCGCTATCGAGCGCGATGGGTTCCACAACGTCGCCGTCGTGCAGCTCGGTATAGAGATCGCGGGGTTCGCCGTTCAAACGCACCGCGATGATGTTCTTGTCGTCGGAGAAGAGCTGGACGCCGGTCTGGTCTGCCGCCACCTCCTTCTTTTCGCCGTTGAGTGTGATGGAGATGGTCTGTTCAGCCATGAGTTGTCCTTTGCTATCGGGGTCCGCGTTACCAATGTGCAGGCCTGGACTATATATCAACGATGAACAAGATAGGGTCAAGCGCAGACAACGGCACGCCATTTCGGTGAACGGAAGAACAACGCTGATTGAATGTCGCGAAAGGAAAGGTCCTTTACCGTTTACTGTCCGATGACGTGCGCATATGTATACTGCGGAGCCTGACGTGTGGACTTGATCATCACTTTGTCAGAGGGGCTGACCGATACCGTAGCGCCATACTTCACTTTGAGCCGCGACCCGACGCCACCGGCCAGATTGACCGCGTTCTGCAGATTGTCGCTGTCGCCGATCGCGCGAATGGTGAATGGGGATTTCAGTTTGGTGCCATCGCAGACGAGACTGCCGGCCGTGCCACTGATGTAAGTGCTGGTTACCACGCGGACATTGTTGATCTCAATGACCTCGGCACCACTGTTGCGCAATTCCTCAAGCAACGTGAACAATATCGCGGAGTCAATCCTCTGTTTGGAACCCTGCGATATGCGGATGACCACGCCTTCTCCCGTAGCCGCGAGACGGCCGGATAGGATGCCGTTGGTCTGCGCGTTCTGCTTGGCGATTTCCGCGGCCTTCTCATTTTTGTCCGCGGTGTCTTTCAAAGCGTTCAGCTGGCTGGAGAGTTCGTTCTTACGCTGTTCGAGCTTTTGGACCTGAGCATTGGTCTCGCTGATGAGCTTGGTTAATTCATCTTCGCTCATCGTCTCATAGGTGGATGTCGTGTTGTTTATCTGGATCACATAGCCGAAGCCAAGCAAGGCGCACAATATCGTGACCAGAATGCTGGAATACAGTCGGGTTCGTGTGACCTTCGCATCAAGTGAGATTCGCTTCTTGGCCTTGACCATGGGGAACGCACCGGTTTGGGTGCTGTCATTGTTCTGGTCCTTGACCCTCTGCTCATGGATTCTGGACAGCATGTCCTTGCTGTTCGCGTCTTGTCCGCTCATACCGCATCAACCTTTAAAGATGAAGCGTCGAATGGAGGACACATTGGTAAAGATTCGTATGCCGAGCACTACGATCACTGCGGTCTGCAGCTGGGAGCCGACTCCCAACTGGTTGCCGAGGAACACCAGCAGCGTCGCGGTGATGACATTCGAGAAGAAGGAGATCACGAACACTTTATCGGAAAAGCTGCGTTGGAAATACGCGCGTGCGGCGCCTAGCAACGCATCCAACGCGGCCAATACCATAATCGGCAGATACGGTTGGAGCTCGATGGGGATGTCCGGACGAACGAATACACCGATTACCACGCCGATGATAAGTCCCAAGACAGCTGCCATTACTTGTCCTTCCTCACATGCGTCGTGTCGCCAGCCACTGCAGCATCAAGTGTAATCGATTTGCTTTTGCTTATCTGCGGATAGATGCCGGCCTTTTTGAAATCGTCATACAGTTGTTTCTGCGTTGTCTTGCTTACCGATTTCGCCAAGGTCGCCTGATTGCCTATCGCCTCGATTCGATATGGGCTTTGCACCGAATTGACTCCGATGAGAATCGTCGATCCGGCGGTTCGAATCGAGGTTTGCACGCCAAGGCGGTTGCCGTTGATCGCGATCGCCTCCGCTCCGGATTGCCATAGCAAGGAGACAAGCAGCTGCAAATCGGAATCGGTGACGACTCGAACCTGGCTGCCATTTTCTCTTGGCAGTGAGGAGTCGGCATTGTCGCCGCTGACGGAAAGCGGGTTGGCTACGGTCAGGACAATGCCTTCCCCTTGCACCGGAAGCGTTCCATTGACCATTTCATCATCCTGCATCGTCTGGTTTAGGGACCAGCTTGCCAAGGATTCCGATTCAGATTCGATTTGCGACCGCAAGTCGTTGACGCCCTTGGTGAGGTCGCCGACCCGCTTCGTTTGTTCGGTCAGCTGGCTTGCCAACTGCTTGCGTACTTCTTTGCGTGGGTCAGTGCTCAGCTGGCGCACGAAAACGCTTCCCGCGGCACCCACAGCGATGCAGATGAGGAACACCAGAATCCTGGTGGCCCAAATCGAAACCGCCGAACGTTTTTTAGTGGCCAGGCGGGAGTCCGAATACAGGACGTCCATCGGACGATTGGTCAAATCGTCAATAAGCCGAAGCGAATCGTCATCGACATGTCTATGGCGTTGCGGCATGGCGGGCATGGAGGCCGGTTGCACATGATGGGATGACAGGCCGGCGAAGGATGACGAAAAAATGGCACGATGCTTTGTGGGTACGTTCTCCGGGGAAACGGGGAACGACGCGAAACGTGGAGCATCGGACTTCATATATGCGTCAATCCTTGCTGTTTGTATCGTTCTTCAACAGTTGGATGCTTGGCGCATGTAGATGTACCTGCAAGCCAATACAGTCCAACGCCCCAGATTCCGGTGGCAAGACCGCATAGATGCAGTGTATCCGCAGCGGAGTTGGACCAGATGTCGGCGAAGATCAACGCGACGATGGCGATAAGCAGCATCGCGGTACCGGCCTTGCCTACGAAATGAACAGGCAATGGGCCATAATCGTGCTGCGCCAAAACCAGTATCAGAACAGCCATGATCAAATCTCGCAGGCCGACGACGATCAGCATCCACCATGGAATGATGTTCGCCACACCCAAAGCAAGAATGCTGCAGAAGATCAGCAGACGATCGGCAATCGGATCGAGAATTTGCCCGATTTTGCTCACCTGATTGAATGATCTGGCGATCAGTCCGTCCAAACCATCGGATATCGCCGATAGCGCAAGCACGACCAAGGCGGTCACCATCCTGTGATGAGAGACCAGCATCGCGATAAAAGGAATCGAAATGATTCTCAGCAGGCTGATGAAGTTCGGAACCGTGAAATAGATGTCTCGCGGTTCCGGACTGTATTGCTTCTTAATAATCAGTTTGCTCATATTACAAGCAACACTACATTCTCGAAGCCTGCAACGCGGTGACTATTATGCCACGGGCACCAACTTCATACAACTGGTCCATAAGCTGATTCACCTTCGCCTTCGGAACCACCACACGCACGGCCGCCCACTGCTTATCATGCAGAGGCGAAATCGTCGGGCTTTCGAAACCCGGAGTGATATCCACTGCGGCGGACACCTTCTCGACCGGAATGTCGTAGTCCATAAGCACATTACGCTGGGCAGTGAGCACGCCTTGCAGACGCCTGCTCAGAATCGTCAGCCGCTCGTCATCCGCCTCAAGACGAGGGGAACGAATCAATACGGCTTCAGAGTGCATCAACGGTTCAGCGAAAATGCGCAGTCCCGCATTACGCAGAGTGGTCCCTGTGGAAACCACATCGGCGATCAAATCGGCGACGCCAAGCTGAACGGACGATTCGACGGCGCCGTCAAGGTGCACGGTTTCCGCGTTGATGCCATGCTCGACCAGATAGTCGTGTACGAGCTTGTCGAATGTGGTGGCGACTCGCTTGCCTTCAATATCCTCAAGCTTGGTAATCGGCGAATCGTTCGGGGCTGCGAAACGGAACGTGGAGGCTCCGAAGCCAAGCTGCATATGCTCCTCCGCATCGGTGCCGGAGTTCACGAGCAAATCATGCCCGGTGATTCCAACGTCGATGGTGCCGCGACCGACATAGACCGCAATGTCGAGGGGACGCAGGTAGAACAACTCAACATCATTGTCGGGATCCTCCACGACCAACTGGCGAGGGTTGCTCCTCAAACGGTAGCGGCTTCCGCCAGCATGTTCCAGGCGGGTTCGGACAGCATGCCCTTATTAGGCACAGCGATTCTTAGCATGTTTCTCCTCTAAAAAAGGCCACACCTTCAACTGGCATGGCCCCGGGTTTCTCACAGGTTCTTGTAGATGTCCTCGAGTGTGATGCCACGATCGATCATCATGACCTGCAGATGGTAGATGAGCTGGCTCATTTCTTCGGCCGTGCGATCAGCACCCTCATATTCGGCGGCGATCCAGGTCTCTCCAGCCTCTTCGACGATCTTCTTGCCGATGAAGTGCGTGCCTTTGGCAAGCTCGTCGACGGTCAGGGAACCGGCCTGCTTGGTGGCGGCTTTCTCGCTCAATTCCGCGAACAGCGATTCAAAAGTCTTCATATTCGTATGCTTCCTTGTATGGTGGGCGTTCACGCCTTGAAGCTGCTTCGGCCTTCTCGCGGATGGAGTCGATAGCCTCGGCCGGATTCTCGGCACCGTACACGGCGGAACCGGCGACCAGCACATCGGCACCGGCTTCGGCAACGATATGGGCGTCTTGGGGCTCACGCCACCATCGACCTGGATCTTCGTCTTCAGGCCACGGCGGGTGATTTCGTCACGCAGACGACGAACCTTGGCCATCTGGTTGTCAAGGAACTTCTGACCGCCGAAGCCCGGTTCGACCGTCATGATAAGCACCATGTCGAATTCGTCAAGGATGTCGAAGATCGGCTCGACCGGTTCGGCCGGACGGACCGCGAAGCAAGCCTTGCAGCCCATGTCGCGCAGCTGACGCGCAAGACGAACCGGAGCATGCGTCGCTCCCATATGGAAGCTGACGGAAGCCGCACCAAGCTTGGCGTATTCCGGAGCCCAACGGTCCGGATCCTCGATCATCAGATGCACGTCGACCGGAAGGTCAGTGACTTGGCAGATGCGAGCCACAATCGGCTCACCCAACGTCAGATTCGGAACGAATGATGGTCCATCACGTCCACGTGAACGAGATCGGCGTTGGAAATGGCCTTAAGGTCACGTTCCAGATTGCAGAAGTCAGCGGACAGGATGCTAGGTGCGATTTGAATAGTCATGGTTCTCATTCTATGGAAGGTAATCGACTTGATGTTACTTGTTGTCGGGCTGGTCATCGGCATATGAGACGGATGAGCCATCGTTTGCCGTGATTTCATCCTTGGTTTTCGTAAGGTTGGCCTTCGCGGTCGGGAGACCGGTTTCTCCATCCTCGACGAGGCTTAGCTCAATCTCGGTGACGGTGCGCAACTTCTCGGCAAGCAGCTCGGTGGACTTTCCCATCTGCTGAATAACGATGAAAGCCACCACGCCAAGCACGAACACCGCCATGGACACCCATACGTTGATGCGCACGCCAAGGAACTCGTGCGCGAAATCAATGCGCAGAGCCTCGATCCAAGTGCGTCCCGCCGTGTACCACATGATGTATATGGCGAACAAGGACCCGGCCTTGAGTTTTTCATGATTTTGGAACCAAGGAAAACGATGAGCGCAGCACCGATGAGATTCCAAATCATCTCATACAGGAAGGTGGGGTGGAACAGCGTGCCTGTCGGGCAGGTCGCTCCGTCATAGCATTGTTCGCTGTGACCGATGGCGCTTCCCTCCATATTCAACTTCAAACCCCAAGGCAAGGTCGTCGGCGCGCGTAGAGCTCTTGGTTGAACCAGTTGCCCAGACGTCCCGCGGCCTGCGCCACGAGCAATCCTGGCGCGACGGCGTCACCGAGCAGAGCCACTGGATAATGCTTGTGACGACACCATGCCCAAGCGGCAAGCGCTCCAAGCAGGACGCCGCCCCAGATGCCCAGTCCGCCATTCCAGATGCGGAACATCTCCACCCAATCGCCGGTCGGTCCGAAGAAACGTTCCGGAGTGGTGATGATGTGGTATATACGCGCACCGATGATGCCGCTCGGCACCGCGACAAGCGTGATGTCGAGAATCTGATCGAAATTACCGCCATATCGTTTCCAATGAACGGTTGTCATCCATACCGCCAGCACGATGCCGAGCAGAATGCACAGCGCGTAGAAATGGATGGTCACCGGCCCGATGGAAAACTGCGAAATGGTGGGTGACGGAATGTAAGCAAGTGTCATGGTTTCTGATGGTAGTCCACGTATACGATATGGTACGTGGACTACCAGTATGTTGTCTTTGGACTGGTTCAGTTGCGGGCGTTGTGGATGCCTTCGGCAAGCTCCTCAGTCTTCGCCGCCAAGGCCTTGAGACCGGTGGCTTCGTCGACTGCATGCTTGCCGGATTCGTCAAGCATGGTATGCACCAGAGCCGAGCCTACGATGACACCGTCCGCATACGATCCGACACGAGCCCCCTGTTCCGCGGTGGACACACCGATGCCTACGCACACGTTTTTCGCACCGGCCTTGCGGGTACGGGCGACCAGTTCCTTCGGGGACGCATCGATGGTGGAGCGTTCTCCGGTGACGCCCATGCGGGCGGCAGCATAGACGAAACCCCGCGCATTGTCCGCAACGACTTTCAGACGGTCTTCGGTGGAATCCGGAGATACCAGGAAGATGCGGTCGAGTCCGTGACGGTCGGAGGCTTCGATCCACTCGCCGGCCTCGTCCGGAATGAGATCCGGGGTGATGAGACCGGCTCCACCGGCGTTTTCGAAATCACGTGCGAATCGTTCGACGCCGTAATGGAAGATGAGGTTCCAATAGCTCATGACCAATGGCACTCCCCCGGCGTTCGCCACTGTTTCCACCGCTTTGAATACGTTGGCGATTTTTTCACCATTGTCGATGGCGATTTGCGATGCCGCCTGGATGACGGGACCGTCCATGACGGGGTCGGAATACGGCAGCCCGATTTCGACCGCGTTCACGCCGTGTTCGACCATGGTGCGGAAAGCTTTGAGCGAATAATCCGGATCAGGGAATCCGTATGGCAGATATCCGATGAATGCCGGCTTGTCGGCGGCTTTGAATTCATCGAACATGGTTTCCGTCGGGCTTGGCTTGTGGCTGATGCCGAGTGGCTGGCCGGACGGCGTGGATGATGTTGCGTTCGTCATGATGGTTGCTCCTTTTCTCACTCGCCGTCCGCGTTGTTGCCTTGCGCGCCGTTGGATTCCAAGGCTTTGGCCTGCTCGTCGGTCAGGTATCCGAACCATTTGCCGGCGGTGTCCATGTCCTTGTCTCCACGGCCAGAGATGTTGATGATCATGACCGGATGCTCATACCCTTTGGCCTTGAGGTCTGCAGCTGCCTTGTACGCGCCGGCCACTGCGTGGGAGCTTTCGATGGCAGATGATGCCTTCGGTTTCGCACAGATCCTTGAACGCGCTCATGGCTTCCTGATCAGTGGCCCAGGAATAGTTGACGCGGCCGATATCCTTGAGCCACGCATGTTCGGGGCCGACGGAGGCGTAATCCAAGCCTGCGGAGATGGAGTACGTGTCAAGGGTCTGGCCTCGGGGTTTTCCAACAGATAGCTCTTGGCTCCTTGGAACATGCCCAGTTCACCGGTACCTGGCGCGAATCGAATGGCATGGCGACCGGATTCGGGCCCGTTACCGCCGGCCTCGTAACCGTACAGGTTCACTCGTTCGTCATCGAGGAAGGCGTTCATGATGCCGATGGCGTTGGAGCCGCCGCCGACGCATGCGCAGATAGCATCGGGATGGTCGATGCCATACCAATCCTGCAGCTGCTGTTTCGCTTCCTCTCCGATGATCTTTTGGAAGTCGCGCACCATGGATGGGAACGGATGAGGTCCTGCGACCGTGCCGAGCAGATAATGGGTGTCTTTGACGTTGGTGACCCAGTCGCGCAGCGCCTCGTTGATGGCGTCCTTGAGGATGCGATCACCCAAGGTGACTTCGACGACCTCCGCGCCAAGCATGCGCATGCGGGCAACGTTCAGCGCCTGACGGCGGGCATCGATCTGTCCCATGTAGATGCGGCACTTGAGTCCCAGCATGGCACAGACCGTGGCAGTGGCCACACCATGCTGGCCTGCACCGGTTTCGGCGATCACACGGGTTTTGCCCATGCGCTTGACCAGTAGGGCCTGTCCAAGCGCGTTGTTGATCTTGTGGCGCCGGTGTGGTTCAGGTCTTCACGCTTGAGGAACACACGGGCATCAAGACCGGTTTTCTCCTTGAGCCTCTGCGCGAAACGAGGCGCTTCAGTCAATGGGGACGGACGTCCAACATACTGCTGGTTCAACCGCGCCAATTCCTTATGGAATTCCGGATCGGCCCTGGCTTCCGTATACACGCGTTCAAGCTCGTCGAGCGCCGTGATCAGCGCTTCCGGAACATAGCGTCCGCCAAACTGTCCGAAATATGGTCCTTCATGGCTTGCCAACGGGGTCTGTTCGGATGCCTTCACTCTTGCTCCTGCCTTTACTAATCGTTCCACTGCCTGCTCATGGTTGGCCGCGGTGGCCACGCCTTCTCCCACCAGCACCGCATCCGCGCCGGCACGGGCGTAATCCTCAAGCTCAACCGAACCGAACACACCGGATTCCGCCACGCGAATCACATCGTCCGGCAAATCCGCGGCCAGTTCGTTGTACTTGTTCACATCCACCTTGAGGTCTTTAAGATTGCGGGCGTGATGCCAATGACCTTGGCCCCGGCATTGATGGCCCGTTGAATCTCCTCACGGGTGTGTGTTTCCACCAGCACCGTCATATTGAGGCTATGCGCGAGATCGAGCAGCGACTTGAGCTTGACGTCGTCCAATGCGGCGACGATGAGCAGCACCAGATCGGCACCATGCGCACGTGCTTCCCAAATCTGATATTCGGTAACGATGAAATCCTTGCGCAGCACGGGAATCCTCACTGCGGCGCGCACCTTGTCGAAATCTTCAAGAGAGCCAAGGAACCGACGGCCTTCAGTCAGCACGGAAATCGCGCTTGCACCTCCCTGCTCGTATTCGCGGGCCAAAGCGGCCGGATCCGGAATATCGCTCAAATGGCCTTTGGATGGGGAGGCGCGCTTGATCTCGGCGATGACCGGAATGCCATCCGCCTTCTTCAGCCACTGGCGCGCATCGATTGGCGCTGAAGCCTCGAACGCCATCCGCTTGACCTCAGCGAGCGGCACGTTGTTTTCTCTTGATCGCTGATCCTCGACGCTCCCGCCACCAATTCATCGAGCACAGACATTACTGCTTCCTTTCACAACACAATTGAACGGTCAGAATGTGACTCACAACTGGCGAAGCTGCGCGGCGATCTGTACCGCTTCAACGCTGGCTTCGGCCTTGTTGCGAGTCTCCTGCCACTCACTGGCCGGCACGAATCGAGGACGATTCCAGCTCCGGCCTGCACGCTCGCTTCATGGTCGCGAATGAATGCAGTTCGAATGGCGATGGCCATATCGAGGTTGCCTGAAAAATCAAAATAACCGACGGTGCCGCCGTAAATACCACGGTCGGCCGGCTCAAGTTCATCGATAATCTCGATGGCGCGCGGCTTCGGCGCTCCGGACAGCGTCCCGCGGGGAAGGCGGAAGTGAACACGTCGAACGCCGTCATATGCGGATCGACCTGCCCGGTAACGGTTGAGCAGATGTGCATGATATGGCTGAACCGTTTGATGTCCATCAAGGAAACGACTTCGACGCTTTCCGGACGGCACACGCGGCTCAGATCGTTGCGGGCCAGATCGACCAGCATGATATGCTCGCTGCGTTCCTTCGGGTCTGCCAATAGTTCCTTGGCGAGACGTTCATCTTCCTCAGGAGTGGCGCCTCGTGGTCTGGAACCGGCGATTGGGAAAGACATGGCATGGCCGTTGTCCACCTTGATCAGTGTTTCCGGGCTGGAACCGATGACGTTGAAATCACGTCCTTGAGCATCGGTGAGTGCCATGAAATACATGTACGGGCTCGGATTGAGGGTACGCAGCACACGATACACATCAAACGGATCGGCGGGAGAATCAATATCCAGTCGCTGCGAAATGACCACTTGGAACACATCGCCATCGATGATATGGCGTTTGGCCTCTTCAACGGAACGTTCGTAATCGCTTTTCTCCGTGCGGAATCGCAGTTGGGGCTGGCCGACCGACTCGTCGAGCACATTGACCCGGGCTTCGTTTTCGACGGGTGCGGCAGCCTTGCGCTGCATATCATCCAGACGTGCCAGCGCTTCATCGTAGGCGGCATCGGCACGAGTCGGACGGTCATCGACATTCACGGCATTGGCAATCAGCATACCGAGCCAGACACGTGGTCGACTACTGCGATGTCCGTGGCGAGAGCCAGAACAGTTTCCGGCTGTCCGGTCTCATTCGGGGCTTCGGCACGGAGCGTCGGTTCCCAATGTCGGATGGAATCCCATCCGACAGTACCAACGAGGCCACTGGTCAGATTCGGCAATCCCTCGACGTGCGGAGCTTCAATGTCTTCAGCGCGGCATGTGCCACTTCGACAACATCACCGTCGGTGGGCACTCCGACAGGCACCTGTCCCAGCCAATCGGCTTTGCCGTTGTTCGAACGCAGCTGCGCCATGGAATTCACGCCGATGAAGCTGTATCGACTCCACGCTCCGCCAAATTCAGCCGATTCGAGGATGAACGTACCGGAACGGCCTCCTGCGAGACGCTCGTAGAAGCGACTGGGGTCAATGAATCAGCCAGCAAACGGCGTACGATGGGGATGACACGGTAGCTTGGTCGGCCAATTCATGGAACTGCTCACGGCTTGGCCATGTAGCACCCCACTTGAGGGTCTGTACGCTGCATTCGCTCACCGCTGACCCTCCTGTTCTTTGGTTCGATGGCCCACGACCACAGGCAGCTGTCCGCCTTCTTCAAAGCAGGAACGTTTGCCGGTATGGCAAGCCGCTCCCACTTGGTCAACTTCTACCAGAATGGCATCTCCATCGCAATCCAGCGCGAAGGACTTCACATACTGGGCATGTCCCGACGTATCGCCCTTACGCCAATACTCCTGCCTGGACCTCGACCAGAATGTGACGCGTCCGGTGGTGAGGGTACGTCTGATGGCTTCGTCGTTCATATAGCCGACCATCAGTACCTCTTTGGTATCGAACTGCTGGATGACGGCCGCGACCAAGCCTTTGTCATCGTGCTTGAGACGCTGTGCGATGCGCGGGTCGAGAGTGGTGGTGTTGTCGTATGCTTCGTTGGTCATGATGGTATTGCGATTCGTTGTTCAGTACTACAGGGTTGGTTTGCGTAGTTTCCGTGGTTCTATTCAGCGTACGGTGTATCCGGCTGCTTGATGGCGTCTTTGACTTCACCGATGGTGACTTTGCCGTAATGGAAAATCGAGGCAGCGAGCACGGCATCGGCGCCCGCCTCGATTGCCGGCGGAAAATCCGAGGCTTTGCCGGCGCCGCCAGAAGCGATAATCGGGATTTTGACTTCCTTGCGGACAGCTTTGATCATCTCCAGATCGAAGCCTTGTTGGGTGCCATCGGCATCCATTGAATTAAGGAGAATCTCCCCCGCACCAAGTTCTTGGGCGCGCTTGACCCACCAAATGGCGTCAATGCCAGTGGATTTGCGCCCGCCCATGGTGGTGACTTCGAAACCTGACTGCGTATGTCGTTCTCCCTGTTCGCGACGTGCATCGACAGACAGCACAAGCACCTGATTGCCGAATCGTTCGGCGACACGACTGATGAGGGTAGGGTCATTGATGCCGCGGTGTTGACGCCGACCTTATCCGCACCGCAACGAAGCAGGGAATCGACGTCTTCAGGGGTACGTACGCCGCCGCCGACAGTCAGTGGAATAAAAATCTGTTCGGCGGTGCGGCTCACCACATCGACCATGGTCTGCCTATGGGAGCTTGACGCCGTCACATCAAGGAACGTCAGTTCGTCCGCGCCCTGGCGGTAGTATTCCGCGGCGAGTTCGACCGGGTCTCCTGCATCGCGAAGATTCTCGAAATGCACGCCTTTGACCACTCGTCCCGCATCGACATCAAGACATGGAATGACTCGGACCGCCAGTGACATGCTGCTCTACTCCTTCACGCATAACGGTTGCAATGATTGCAAGAGTAACCGCAATACGTTACGTCGGTTCATGCGGATTCCGAGTAGCGGACAGAACCGGGCCTTTCGGAGGAATCAGTCACGTTCTTTGGCTGCAAGCTGTCCGCATGCGCCATCAATGTCCTGTCCTCTGGTATCACGCAGCGTGGCTGTGATGCCAGCGTTATGGAGAATCTCAAGGAATCTACGCTCGTCTTCTGGTTTGGACGCGGTCCACTTCGATCCCTCGATCGGATTGAGCGGAATCGGATTGACATGCGCCCAATCATCTCCATAGTGGTTCAGACGCTTCGCCAGCAATTTGGCATGTTCCGCCTGGTCGTTGATGCCGCGCATCAAGGCGTATTCGATGCTGACTCGCCGTTTGGAAGCCAGATAATAATCATGCGCAGCTCGAGCACCTGTTTGGTGTTGAAACGCTTGTTCATGGGCACAAGTTCATCGCGCAATTCATCGCTCGGCGCGTGCAGGGATACTGCGAGACGTACTGGGATGCCTTCTTCGGCCAGTTTCCTGATGCCAGGCACCACGCCAACGGTGGAAACCGTAATGTTACGTGCGGAGATGCCGAAGCCTTCGGGAGGCATGGAACTAATTTGGCGGACTGCGCTCAAGACGGATTTATAGTTGCCCATTGGTTCGCCCATGCCCATGAACACGATGTTGCTCAGTCGTCCGGAGCCTCCGGCCACTTCACCGTCACGCATGGCCTTCGCGGCCACACGAACCTGCTCAACGATTTCGCCTGCGGACATGTTCCTGGTCAGTCCCAGTTGTCCAGTGGCGCAGAATGGGCAACCCATGCCGCAGCCGACCTGGCTGGAAATGCAAAGCGTGGTTCTGGTGGGATAACGCATCAATACGGATTCGATCAGCGACCCATCAAACAGGCGCCACAACGTTTTGATGGTGGTGCCTCCATCGGCGACTTGGCGTGTCACCTCATGGATGAGTTCCGGGAAGAAAGCTTCAGCCGCGTCGGAGCGTCTTGCCGCCGGAAAATCGGAAAATTCTTCCGCATTGACATCAAAATGGCCATAGTAATGATTAGCCAGCTGTTTGACCCTGAATTTCGGCAATCCAAGTTCCTTGGCCTTACCGATACGTTCCTCTTCGGACATATCGGCGAAATGCAGTGGCGGCTTGCCACGGCGGGCATGGTCTTTCGACAGCACATCCCGGAAGGCGCCCGAAGTGCCTCCAGGAGTGATGCCTGTTTCCGGCTGATCATTCATGGAATTCACGGTTATTGGCCCTTTCTCACATTCCGGTGGCCCACAGGAGCACGCACACGAAAGGAGCGCACAGGAGGATGGAGTCGACACGATCCATCACTCCGCCATGACCTTTAAGCAGATGGCCCATATCCTTAATACCAATGTCACGCTTCAGCATGGAAGCGCATAGGTCGCCGAAGGTTCCGGCTATACCGATCATGAAACCAGCGACAATAGGCACCCACCATCGAACCGTCCAAACGGATGGCTCGTAAGTGCAAAACATCACCACAAAAGAACCGGCCATGGCGAACAAGATGGATCCTGCCAGGCCCTCCCATGATTTCTTCGGTGAGATACGGGGACTGAGTTTATGTTTGCCAAGCCATGCACCTGCAAACAGACCACCGGTGTCACTCAGCGCGGGCATGAAGACAAGCATGATGGCATGTGCCACCGGATGACCGTTGAACGTCAACGGCATGATCAGGCAGGAGGCAAGCAGCGGAATGTACAGAACGGTGAACATGGAGACTGCCACATGGCTCAGTCGGCTGTGGCGCACTTCACCCTGTTCATGATTGAACGACGATTCGAGACGAGCACCTGCATCGGTGTGCGACAGTTTGTCCGCCACGGCCAGGGAAAGCCGACTGCCGAACGTCACCTTGGCACTTGCGGCGATCGCTACAAGCAGCAAGGAGGCCAGTACACAGACCGTCATAGCCACAATATGATGCTTGCTGTAGTAGGTGGCCAGCAAAGTCACCGCGGAACATGCCCACAGCGCCACCACGGGAATATGCAATCCCGCGGTGGCGAAATCGACGCGCAGCTCCCACAATGCGAGCACCATGAACAGCACGACAAGATAGACGAACAAATCAACGCTGATCAACAGGCATGCCAAGATGATGGCGATCAGGACGACCGCCGTGGCGATGGCCTGCGGCATGTTGCGTCCGGTTTTCTTGTTGATGGCGTTAATGGCCTCTTCGGCTTCTTTTTCGCGTTGCTCCTGTTTTTCCATCGTGGTCTCTCCTGTGGTACCGTGCGTCGATTGATGATTATGGAGATTCGAAGGAATCAGACCTCCATGATCTCCTTCTGCTTGGTTTCCAGCAGAGCGTCAAGCTCGTCGGTGGTCTGCTTGGTGACCTTGTCGAGTTCCTTGAGCAGACGATCGCCTTCGTCCTCGCCCATGTCGCCGTCTTTGATGGCCTTGTCAAGGGATTCCTTGGCCTTGCGACGAATGTTGCGCACCGCGACCTTGCCGTCTTCAGCCTTGCCCTTGGCAATCTTGACGTATTCCTTGCGACGCTCTTCGGTCAGCTCCGGCATGGTCAGGCGAATGACGTTGCGTCGCGACGGGGGCTGGCTCCGAGATCGGAATCACGAAGCGCCTTCTCCACGGCGTTGGCCTGGGACGCATCGAAAGGAGTGACCGCCAAGGTGCGCGGCTCCGGAACACCGATGGTGGCAACGGCCTTCAGCGGGGTCGGTGCGCCGTAATAGTCAACGGTGATGCCGTTAAGCAGCGCCGGATTCGCACGACCGGTGCGAATACCGGAGAAGTTCTCCTTGGTGGATTCCACGGACTTGGCCATCTGCGCCTTGGCCTGATCGACGATAGTTGCCATTGTTTGCTCCTTTAATATTGTTGGTTTAATCGATATTCGGCTTTGAATGTCGTCACTCGGCGAGGGTGGATTCCGCGGTGGAAACCATGGTGCCGATCTCCTCGCCCAGCAAAGCCTGGGTCACATTGCCGGCGCCCTCGAGTCCGAAGACGCGGATGCGCTGCTTGTTGTCCCGCGCCATGGAAAGCGCCGCAGCATCCATGACCGCAAGATTGTCGACCAATGCACGGTTATAGCTCAGCGTGGCGAAGCGCTTGGCGTTCTCGTCTTTGCGCGGATCGGCAGTGTATACGCCGTCCACGCCGTTCTTGCCCATCAGCACCTCATCGCAGTGGATTTCCAGAGAACGCTGGATGGACACGGTGTCAGTGGAGAAATACGGCATGCCTGCTCCGGCGCCGAAAATCACCACGCGTCCCTTTTCCAGATGACGAATGGCCTTAAGCGGAATGTACGGCTCGGCGACCTGTCCCATGGTGATGGCGGTTTGCACGCGCGTGGCCTGTCCCTCCTGCTCGAGGAAATCCTGCAGAGCGAGGCAGTTCATCACCGTTCCCAGCATGCCCATATAGTCGCCGCGGGAACGATCGATGCCGGCCTGCTGCAGTTCGGCGCCACGGAAGAAGTTGCCGCCACCAACAACGATGGCGACCTGCACACCTTGCTTGACCGCGGGAACGATTTCCTCCGCAATACGACGAACGACGGTGGTGTCGATGCCGACTTTGCCTCCGCCGAATGCCTCTCCGGACAGCTTGAGCAGTACCCTGCGGGGATTGTCGCCAGTGTTTTCGCCAGTCATGAAATGCCTTTCTTACCCGAAAACCCATGAAATTTACCGTTTTCAAGACTATCGGCAAACACAGACACCAAAAACACGATGGGGTTTAGTGCAAAAAAATGTCCGCAATCCTGTTGGATTGCGGACATTGGAGATATGCCAAGCCCACGTTCGAAAGCGTGAGCTCAATTCACATCAGATTCACTCGGCGTCGCCCTTGCCGACCTCCACACGAGCGAAGGAAAGCGCGGTTCCCCCGACTTCCTTGAACAGGTCGCCGACGGTCTTGGACGGATCCTTGACGTACGCCTGCTCAAGCAGCACGGTCTCCTTGTAGAATGCGCCGAGACGGCCTTCCACGATCTTCGGAGCGATCTTCTCGATCACGGCCTCCGGCTTGCCCTTGCTCTTGAGCTCCTCCGTGGTCTTCTCGGTGGCCACGCGACGCTCGGATTCCAGCACATCAGCCGGAACATCCTCGCGGGTCAGCCACTGGGCGCCCATCGCGGAAATCTGCAGAGCGGCTCATGAGCCACAGCAGCGCCGGCTTCATCGGTGGCAATCATGGCCACGATGCTCGGCGGCATCTCAGCGGACTTCTTGTGGGCGTAGACCTCGACATGCGGGCCCTCGACCTTGGCGAACTGGCCTACCTTGACGTGCTCACCGAACAGAGCAGCGGCTTCCTCGACGGCTTCCTTCACGGTAGTGTCACCGGAGGCTGCTGCCAGAACCTCATCCACGGAGGATGCTTCGGCCTTGACGGCGTCATCGAGCACGCTGCCGGCAAATTCCACGAACTTCGGGGTCTTGGCCACAAAGTCGGTCTCGGAGTTCAGCTCGACCGCATAGCCGGTCTGGCCGTTGGCGGATTCGACAACGGTGGAGGCGATGGTGCCTTCCTGAGCCTTGCGGCCTTCACGCTTGCCAGCGGCCTGGATGCCCTTGGCGCGGATGATTTCCTTGGCGCGAGCCACATCGCCTTCGGCTTCGGTCAGGGCCTTCTTGACGTCCATCATGCCGGCGCCGGTTTCCTCGCGCACCTGCTTGATCAGAGCTGCAGTGATTGCTGCCATTGATTTGTCTCCTCTGAAAATTTGGTGATGCCCCGATGATGGGAGGCATAGCACCTCCCATCATAGAGCATGGTCTCACTCGGCCTTGGTTTCGCCTTCAGCCTCAGCCGGGGCTTCAGCTGCCGGAGCGCCCTCGGTGAGGAGCTCCTTTTCCCAAGCAGCCATCGGCTGCTCGGCTTCGCCTTCGGCCTTGGCGGCCTTGCCGGAACGCTCCAGCAGACCTTCGGCCACTGCGTCAGCCATGAGGCTGGTCAGCAGTTCGATGCCGCGGATGGCGTCATCGTTGGCGGCGATCGGATACTCAACGGATTCCGGATCGGCGTTGGTGTCGACGATGGCGACAACCGGAATGCCCAGCTTGTGGGCTTCCTCGACGGCCAGAGCTTCCTTGTTCACATCGACCACGAACATGGCGGACGGGGTGCGGTTCATGTTGCGGATACCGCCCAGCTGCTTAGCCAGCTTGTCCTTCTCACGCTCGAGGAGCAGCAGCTCCTTCTTGGTCAGACCGGAGCCGTGCACGTCGGTGAAGTCCATTTCCTCAAGTTCCTTGAGGCGGGAGACGCGCTTGGACACGGTCTGGAAGTTGGTCAGCATGCCGCCGAGCCAACGCTCGGAGACATACGGCATGTTCACGCGGGTGGCCTGAGCGGAAACAGCTTCCTGAGCCTGCTTCTTGGTGCCGACGAACAGCACGGTGCCGTTGTGGGCAACAGTGGCCTTGATGAAGTCGTAGGCCTTGTCGATCATGTCGAGCGACTTGAACAGGTTGATGATGTGGATGCCGTTGCGCTGGGTGAGGATGAACTGCTTCATCTTCGGGTTCCAACGACGGGTCTGGTGGCCGAAGTGCAGGCCTGCCTTCAGCATGTCGCTCATAGTGATCTGAGCCATGGTATTGCTACCTCTTTCTTTGTCGGTTCTTGCCTGGTCATGCGTTCCTGCGTGCAGCCAATGCCTTGCAGGCATCAGCCGACCGACACAGGTCGTCGCGAGCATGACGCGAATTGGTTGCGCACCGGTTGACAATAATTGGGCGGTTTGAAGCACTCGCGGCAGCGCTTCTCACCAAATTGGCGCACAAATACTAAAAATACCATGGGCCACGTCTTTCTGACGTGGCCCCATGGTTGAATCGTCGTTCGCTGTTTCGATCACTTGCGATGGGTGCGCATGTAACGCATCGCCTCGCGGCGTTCTTCCTTTTCCAGACGATCAAGATAGACGTGACCGTCCAAATGATCAGTCTCGTGCTGCAGCATGCGGCCCATGATGCCATGGCCTTCCAACACTACCGGCTTGCCGTCCAGATCAATGCCCCGCACGCGAGCATAATCGGCGCGACGAGTCTTGTACCACAATCCTGGAACGGAAAGGCAGCCTTCATCGCCATATTGCTCTCCGCTGGTCTCCTCCAACACCGGGTTAAGCACATAGCCGATTTTGCCGTCGATATTGTAGGAAAACGCACGCAGACTCACACCGATTTGGTTGGCGGACAACCCGGCGCGTCCCGGGTCATCAACGGTATCCAACAAATCCTGCACCAGATGGCGCACCGCGGGCGTGATCTCCTTGATGGGATCGCATGGGGTGCGCAGCACTGGATCAGGTACGACTCGAATCTCACGGATTGCCAAAATTAACGCTCCTCGTTGTTCTTGGTTGCGGAAGGCTCGACGGACGGTGCCGTCTCGTCATCCGGTTCATCGGACTGCTTCTTGATTCTCTCCTGCATGGTATCAAATGCCTGCCGAACCTTCGGGCTGACGGATTCAGAAGCCTGCCGCATGCTTTCCGACGCCTGCTTGACGGTTTCGGTGGTGCGGTCGAGAATCTGGACGGTCTTCGGCAACGGCCTGTTGGAGGGTTTTGGCGCGTAAATCACGTTTTCGATGACGTCTGCGTAGCGCTGCAGCACCTTGGACGAACAACTTTCAGGCTTGCCGTCAAGGTGCCGTCCTGTTGGTTGAATTCCTCATCGAGAATCTCGAATTTTCGTACGGATTCCGCACGGGAAACGTTCGCGTTGGCCTTTTCGACATACTGCTGCACGAAAGCGCGCACGGCATCGTTTTCCGCTACCTGCTTCATGGACATATCGGCATCAAGACCCTGCTGGGAAAGCCAAGAACGAGTCATATCAGAATCCAGTTCAATCAAAGCGCTGATGAACGGCTTGCCATCGCCAATGACCACAGCATGGGACACGATAGGACAGGTGTCGATGATGTCCTCCATCGGGGCGGGGCTGACGTTCTTGCCTCCGGCTGTGATGATGATGTCCTTCTTGCGGCCGGTGATATACACGAATCCATCATCGTCGATGGCCCCCAGATCGCCGGTCCTCAGCCAACCATCAGGCATTTTGACTTCAGCGGTCTTCTCAGGATTCTTGTAGTAGCCAAGAAAAACATTGGCCCATGACCTGCAGCTCGCCATCATCATCGGTGCGCACACCCATACCCGGCCCGGGCTTACCAACGGAACCGACGCGATTCGCATTTTGCCAGTTGACGATCATCGGAGCCGCGGTTTCCGTCATACCGTACCCCTGAATGAACGTGATGCCATCCATGCCATTGAAGAAGTGGGCAAGGTCGACGTTCAGCGGGGCGCCGCCGCATGCCAGATATTTCAGGTTCGGACCAAGCGCGGAACGAATGGACTTGCGACGACGGACATGAAGAAGGAATGCTCGGCTCGGGCCACCATCGAATGATGTCCCCCGTCCTGCTCGTCCTTGGACCATTGCACGAAATGATCGAACGCCTTGGCGAAGACCCTGCCGCGAATACCCGCACCGGCCTTCTGCGAGGCAGCGTTGTACACTTTTTCGAACACACGTGGCACGCCAAGCAAATACGTCGGTTTGAAACTGCGCAGATCGGCGAGCAGATGCTTGGCTCCAGGCAGATAGCCGACCACGCCTTGTCCGCCAATCGCCACGTATTGGATATAGCGGGCGAAGCAGTGCGCCAACGGCAGGAACAGCATCAACCTGTTGGGCTGGTACAGCATCTCGTCAAGAATGATGTAGCCATTGAGCACGATATGCGTGAAGTTGCGATGGGACAGCATCGCACCCTTCGGACGTCCCGTGGAGCCCGATGTGTAAACGATGGTGAGCATGTCGTCCGCCTTGATCCGGGCAATGACCTGATCAAGGGTATCGTCATCGACGCCCTCTCCGAAATCGGCGACTGCGTCAAGACCGTCCGCTTTGAAATTGAACACGTAACGCAGCCCTTCATGCATGTCACGAATCTGTTCGAGCGTCTGCGTGTGGACGGAATCTCCAGCGAAGGCAATAACCGGCTCCACCTCTTCCACGATGGAAGCGGCCTGCTTGGCCGAATCGGTTTCATAAATCGGAACGCTTACCGCGCCGATGGCCGCGCATGCGAAATCGACCACACCCCACTCGTAACAGGTGGGAGAGTAAATGACCACCATGCTTCCGGCCTTGACTCCAAGACCGATAAGGCCCTTCGCCACGGCGCGCACACGAGCGAGCATCTGGCCTGCCGTCACATCATGCCATTGCCGAGTCTCATCATCCTGCCATTGTGCGATAAGATCATCCGGATTCTTCTGCGCACGACGCGACAGCAACGCATATACCGTGTCATCATCCGTGGTGCTGTAGGCCGGCTCTGGTACAAATTCTCTCAACATGGTTCTCTATAGTAGTTCCCGTATGCTTAAGGCACGCTGAAAGCCCTTGGCATCGACTGCGAACATCGACGCCAAGGCTTTTTGCAGATTCCTACCGTATCATCGCATCAATGCGATCACCCGAAATCAGCCAAGACGCACTTCCACGTGGAGCCTTTGAGCCTGAATGCGGTGTTGCATCTCAACCGCGTTTCGCCGATGTTGAGCAAAGCCGCACATTCGAATTTCGTGGTCGAAGTCAACCAGCCGTTAATGGCGGACACGTTGATGGGAAGCAGACCAATCTTGGCATATAGATTTGCGTCTTCCTTCATACAATGGCCTATTATGGAAGCTGCGATTTTAAGCCTACGCATACAGTCCTCCGTTAGAATACGCTCTACATGCGCCGGCTTTTGCCGACCACGGAAGATGTCGATGGCATCGCACGACATGCGCGCGCCCAATAACGCCAAGGAATAGGCTTGCTTCGCGTCCCACGGTGTGGAATCGGACCGGATAACATGGAAGGGCACCCGCATGCCGGATAGTTGTGTTTCCAAAAACCCATCATATGAAGGAAGCTTCTCGACGGATTTTCCTATGCACTGCAGCCATTGGCCATTGTTTTCCGCTTCTTTAAGACCGACATACGAATCAGGGTCTGACGGTGGGATTTCGTCAGGCTCATTGCCTTCTATCTCCTTGTCGTCTTCCGGCTCCCGCTCAGAGCCGGACTGCCATTCCGGAGGTGAAACGCCATCGTCAGATAAGTCGTCCATTGCCATGGATCCCTCATTTCTTTACCTATTTAATGTCATCCAACTCTCTTCACTGAGAAGGACCAAAACATTAATACATAAAGACAATCCCCCCGTCAAGTCGACGGAGGATTGTGGATAACTTTTTTATCCACAGGACGAAGCTATCTGATCAGTGGCTCGAAGCGACCGTAACCGGACAACGTTGGAAGCTCTTCAAATCGACATAACCGGTCGTGGCCATGGCTCTGCGAAGCGCCCCAACAAAATTGGTGGTTCCGTCGGCGTTATGGCTCGGGCCGAACATGACCTCCTGCAAGGAACCTACGGTGCCCACGTTAGTGCGGAATCCGCGCGGCAACGTCTGGTGGCGGGCCTCGGCGCCCCAATGCATGCCTTTGCCAGGAGCCTCGGAGGCGCGTGCCAGAGGCGAGCCCAGCATCACCGCATCGGCGCCAGCGCGAATGCCTTGACGAAGCTGCCGGAATCACCCATACCGCCGTCGGCAATCACCTGCACATAGCGTCCGCCCGATTCGTCCATGTAATCGCGGCGGGCCTCGGCGACATCGGCGATGGCTGTGGCCATCGGCGCGTGCACTCCAATCGTGTTGCGGTTGGCGGATACCGCACCGCCACCGAAGCCGACAAGCACGCCAGCGGCTCCCGTGCGCATCAAATGCAACGCAGCCGTGTAGTTGGCCGCGCCGCCAACAATGACGGGGACATCCAGGTCATAGATGAATTTCTTAAGGTTCAGGGGCTCATGGTCCTTGGAGACATGCTCCGCCGACACCACGGTGCCACGAATGACAAACAGATCGACACCGGCCTCAAGCACGGTGGAATAATAATCCTGCGTACGCTGCGGAGACAGCGCGCCGGCTACGGTGACGCCGGCATCACGAATCTCATGCAGACGTTCGACGATGAGTTCCGGCTTGATCGGCTCAGCGTAAATCTGCTGGATGCGTTCGGTGGCCTTGTCCGCAGGCAGCTGCGCGATTTCGTCCAGCAGCGGCTGGGGATCGTCATAGCGGGTCCACAATCCTTCTAGGTCAAGCACGCCAAGCGCGCCCATCTTGCCCATGGCGATGGCCGTGGCCGGGCTGGTCACGGAATCCATCGGGCGCCGATGACCGGCACGTCGAATTCATAGGCGTCGACCTGCCAAGAGGTGGACACATCCTGAGGATCACGGGTACGACGGGAGGGAACGATGGAGACATCGTCCAGCGAATAGGCCAGACGGCCCTTCTTGCCCAAACCGATTTCAATTTCCTGAGACATGGTTTCAAGGCTAATGCTCAGCTATGACAGTGCCTTCGCGCGTGTCCCCACGGTTTTGGACATTTCCATACGGAATTAACACACGTGTAATAAGACGGAACCCATCACCTTCAATTCCGACAGGGAGGACAAACCATGGCCAAAATCAAGGTCGAAGGCAAAGTCGTCGAACTCGACGGCGACGAGATGACCCGTGTCATCTGGAAAGACATCAAGAACCGTCTGATCCTGCCGTACCTCGACGTGGATTTGGATTATTACGATCTGGGCATCGAAAACCGCGACGCCACCGACGATCAGGTGACCGTCGACGCGGCGAAGGCCATCCAGCGCGAACATGTCGGCGTCAAATGCGCCACCATCACCCCGGACGAGGCGCGCGTCAAGGAGTTCGGCCTCAAGAAGATGTGGAAGTCCCCCAATGGTACCATCCGCAACATTCTCGGCGGCACCATCTTCCGCGAGCCGATCGTCATGAGCAATGTGCCTCGCCTGGTCCCGGGATGGACCAAGCCGATCGTCGTGGCACGTCACGCCTTCGGAGACCAGTACAAAGCCACTGATTTCAAGGTCCCGGGAGCCGGCACCCTCACCGTAACCTTCACTCCGGAAGACGGCTCCGAGCCGATTGAGCACGTCGTTTACAATTATGGCCCTGACGGCGGAGTTGCCAGGTGCAATACAACGTGAACGATTCCATCCGAGGTTTCGCACGCGCCTGCTTCAACTATGGTCTGATGCGCGGCTATCCGGTGTACCTGTCCACCAAGAACACGATTCTCAAGGCGTACGACGGCCAGTTCAAGGATACGTTCGCCGAGGTGTTCGAAAACGAATACAAGGACAAGTACGAGGCGGCTGGCCTGACCTACGAGCACCGACTCATTGATGACATGGTGGCAAGCTCCCTCAAGTGGCATGGCGGCTATATCTGGGCTTGCAAGAACTACGATGGCGACGTGCAGTCGGATTCCGTCGCACAGGGATTCGGCTCCCTTGGCCTAATGACCTCCGTGCTGATGACTCCCGACGGGCAGACCGTCGAAGCCGAAGCCGCGCACGGCACCGTGACCCGCCATTATCGCCGTTGGCAGAAGGGTGAAAAGACCTCGACCAATCCGATCGCCTCCATCTTCGCATGGACCGGCGGTCTGAAGCATCGCGCCGACCTTGACAACACTCCGGAAGTCAAGCATTCGCCGAAACTTGGAGAAAGTCATCATCTCCACCGTCGAAGGCGGACAGATGACCAAGGATCTGGCCATGCTCATCGGACCGGACCAGCCTTGGCTCGATACCGAGGGTTTCATGAACGCCCTCGACGAGAATCTGGCAAAGGCTCTGGCAGAGTAATCTATCTGAGCTGTCGAAAGCCCGTATGCGCAATCACACGCGCGTACGGGCTTTTTGACGTCCGGATATTACAATCGATGGTCAGTATAAGGAACGTCTATTCTTCCGCAAAGGACATGGCATGATTCTGCATCGCACAATCCCGCGAAACGTCTGCTCGCTCTACTGGCATCGGTCTGCATGGCAACAGCCATGGGGCCTGCTCGCCCAACGGTGATTCGCAATCGCAGCAACAGCCGTCATCACAATCCAGAGCAACAGCCGATGCCGGCAATGTGGCGATTTTCGCTCCGACAGACAACATCACCATCTCTCAACAGACGCCATTGAGCAAATGGGAAAAACTCGTTCCCGAAATCGTGTCCTCGTTGAAACGGACCGGTGTCAAAAGCGGCGACATCACCGTGAAAACCGCTTCGAACCTCGACAAACAAAGTCAAAGCGTCCAAGACTATGTGGTGAATCACATCAACGGAACCGAGCATTCGTCCACGAAAGCCAAAACCACCTTGGTGGTGGCGCCTGTCGCCGAGATGCCGGAATCCGACAGGCAATACGGCGACTATGCACGGCATGATATCACGTGGAACTCCGACGCGTCGGATGAGGACGAACAGGATTATGCGCAATCAGCGCAACGGCTGGTTTCGGCGTTGCAGCTTGCGCAGAATGAAGGAATGAAGGTCGTTCTGATCTCCAATACGCTTCAAGGGTATGCGCCGGACGTGTACGTGCCGATGACCACGGCCGAGCAGATTGGAGAACTGCAAGCCAAAGAGCTCGTCAACAAGCTCGAGCTCGACAAGGCATCGTCCGATGCCCCCAAGCAAATCGAGGTACTACTCCCCTACGACGCGGCCGACGGACATGATGCCAAAACGGACACGTCCTTCGCCCAGAACATGTTCAAAGGCATCTGGAAAGTGCTCGAACCGTATTTCAAGGACGGCAAAGCGGCATCTCCTTCCGAGACGCTCACCGCTTCGACCACCAAGGATGACTGGCGGTCCGTGGCATTCGATTCGTCAAAAGCCGAACAAATCAAATCGGTGCTTGCCGAACGTCTCGACGCGGACAAGGACGATTCGCACCCTGTCCACCTTGATGGCGTCATCTCCTGCAACGACTATGTGGCGAAGAACATCGCCGACGAGTTGGACAAACTCGGCTACACAGGTTCCTCAGCCGATATCAACCCTTCCATCTCAATTTCCGGCATCGTGGACAGCATCACGGGCAAAAAAGACCTGAAACGGCAGGCAGTGCCTGACCCTGCGAAGACGTCGTCATCGGATGACGACAGCGATTCCGATAACAAGGAAAACGCAAAATGGCCGATCATCACCGGCTATGGGGCCTATATCAGTTCCATGCCGAACATCGTCAACGGCAAGCAATGGATGACCGCCATGGAGAACCGCAAGGCGTTGGCCGATGACATCGCGCAGACATGCGTGCGACTGAACACTTCGGGCAAACTTTCCAAACTCGGTTTCATCCGTTCCGCAACGGTCGAGGGGAAGAAAACTACGACCATCCATGAGGAGACATTGGCAATCAGCGCCGACAATCTCAAGAAAACGCTGATTGAACCCGGCTACATTTCGCTGGCGGATGCGGGCCTATGATTCTTCCGGGATTCTTCCGGATATGGTGGGGGCCGATGGCATCACTCGGATGTCACCGGCCCCCACCATATTTCGAACATCATTCGGCGTGAGCGCCGGCTTCCTCGGCACGTAGATGACCTTGTCGATCAACGTCCGGTAATGTTCAACCACTGCCTGCCTGCGGGCCTTCATGCTCGGCGTGACCAAACCGTTCTCCTCAGTGAACTCGTCGGGAACGATTTCGAACTTGCGGATTGATTCGGCACGTGAGGCGAGCTCATTGGCTTTGTTGACGGCACGCTCCACTTCCGCACGCACAATGGGGTTCTTCGAGGCTTCATCCAAATCAGCGACCTGTTCCGCTCCCTTGGATTCCAGCCATAGGTTCGTCTCCGCCAAATCAAGGGAGATGATTGCGGCGATGAATGGCTTGCGATCGCCGATCATGACGCATTGGCTCACCACCGGCGAAGTCATGATGGATGCTTCCATCTCGCATGGGGAGACGTTCTTGCCGCCTGCGGTGATGATGAGATCCTTCTTACGCCCGACGATGGAAACGAAGCCGTCATCATCAATGGAGCCGAGATCACCGGTATGCAGCCATCCATCGACAATTTGCTGCTTGGTAACGTCAGGATTGTTGTGGTATCCGGCGCATACGGCAGGGCTCTTTATGCACAGCTCCCCTTCTTCGTCGACCCCCATGGTCACGCCTTGCAGAGGCAAGCCGATGGTGCCGATCTTGTAGCCTTCGGTCGGATTGACGCTCGAGGGGGCGCACGTTTCGGTCATGCCGTAGCCTTCCAATAGCGGCAGACCGACACCGTTGAAGAAATGCGCGATAGAGGAATCAAGCGGCGCTCCGCCGGAGACCGCATACTCGACGTGACCGCCGAACACTTCCATGATTGACGAATACACCAGCTTGTTGTACAGGGCATGTTTTGCGTTCAGCGCGAGTGGAATGCTCCCACCGGACTGCTGAGCATGCGACCAATCGTATGCCGTCTGGGTGGCGTCAGCGAAAACACGTCCCTTGAAACCGGCTCCGGCCTTCTGCGAGGCCGCATTGTAGATCTTTTCGAATCCGCGGCACGGCGAGGATGAACGTCGGTTTGAACGCCTTGAAATCGGCGAGAATGGTCTTCAGATTGCTGGACAGACCGAGTGAAACGTTTCCGGCAAAGCAGAAGAACTGCATGTATCGGGCGAATACATGGGCGAGCGGCAGGAACAGCAGCAGTCGACGATTCGGTTTCATGGCGATGTCCGGCATGGAGTTGACGCCGGAATAGGTGATGAACACGAAATTGGCATGCGTCAGTTCAACGCCCTTCGGGGTGCCAGTGGATCCCGACGTATATACGATGGTGGCTAGATCGGAGCCTTTGACCGCTTGTTCACGTTCAAGGAATTCGGCGTCGGAGACCGCGCGGCCGTATTCGATGATCGTGTCAATTGCACCAAGTCCGATGACGTGCACGTCGCCAAGATCCGGGCACTGATCACGGACGGATTCGATTTTGTCGCGCTGGAAATCATCCTCAGCGAACGCCATCTTGACATTGGCATCATTGAAAATCATCTTCACCTGCGCCGGCGAATTCGTTTCATAGACCGGAACGGTAAGGGCGCCGATGGACATGATGGCCACATCAAGCGCGGTCCACTGCCAGCAGGTATGCGCGATAATGGATACCGAATCTCCAGGCATTACGCCACGAGCGATAAGTCCTTTGGCAAGGGCGACGACCTTGTTTTTGAACTCCGCAGCGGTGAACGCCACCCATTCGCCCTGAGCGTTCTTGTATTCGACAAGATTGTCGTCAGGAGTGCGTTCCACACGCTCCTCAAGTACTGAGAAGATGTTTTTGTCCGAGTCAATTCCCTGTTCCAAAGGGCGCGTGTATTCCTTGATCATAAGCTTCTCGCTCCTCGAAATCTAATGTACAGACAGCATCATAGCCGGAATACCGCACTTTTTCTTTAAGGCCACGACCCCAGGACAACGACAACACCCGTGGATATGGCCGTTACAACGGTTTCAGTTCAACCCGCATCGACCTCACTCTGCCCGACGGATCCGCATAATCACGTCCTCCGCTCTTGAGGCCCCAATGCAGACATCCATCGGCGCAATGTTCCGAGCCACCTTCAACACGAGCGAAACGCTCCCCCTTGACGATGACGGCCCCGACCGGTCGCGTAGTGACCGCGGTTCAAACGTCGACGTCAGGCTTCCCGTTTCCGCACCGTGGCGAAGCGTTACCACGGATTTGCCCGCCACTTTGCCACTGAAGGCGACCACACCATCCGCGGGCGCGATGATGGCGTCTTGCGGCCGTGCACGCAAATCCAAACCGCGATGCCCAGGCAACCATTGTTTAGCCGGCGCATCATATTCGCCGATTACTTGCGCGTGCTCCAAAGGCCACTGCATTGATGTGCGGCATGCCGCTTGTGCGACTTCATGCGCCACGTCATCAGCCGATTGCGCGTATGCCGACGCCGTAGGTTGCGCGCAGCATATCGTGAACGCGATATTCGCCAATACGCATACGGCCATCGCCGCGGCGCACCGGTGCCGGTTGCGCTTGTCAATGTCATCGGACATCTTATTGTGTCGAACACGACGACGGTATTCCCATTTGTTCATGAGGCCTCCTGTGGTCCGCGTCTCTATCGGGGAATCGATATCATGGCACGTTCGAAGACCGCCCGTCGACTTGGAACGACCTTGTGGTCGGAGAACAACACTTATCCACAGATGCCGGGCGTGTCGCGCCATGACATGCCAAAACGCCACCGAACGTGGCATACGATGGGACGCATGAGTGACAACACTACGCAACGCAAGGCATTGCAGCAGTTGGAGAGCGAGCCGTCCGAGGAACGCATCGCCTACTACCGCAAGCCATTCATGGTGCTATGGGCCGCCATTCAGGAGCTTCAAGCGAGCTGCAGGACGATTACACGCTTTCACCCGAATTGTCCCAGTTATGGGTTGGCGAGCAAATACGGCAGGTTTCGGATTCGCTAGTGGATCGGCTCGCGGAAATCGCCGTGGCGCATGGCGAGTCAAAATCGAATGTGGCACGTGCGGCCAACGCAAGTCCCGACAACGTCATACGTCGCTTCCCTCGACTCAAGGCTGATGCGGCACACGACCGCACACTCATTGACGACGTGCTCGATTCGTTGGAATAGCAGCGAAAAGTTCTTACGGAAACAAAAAAGCCCTTGGAAAACCAAGGGCTAAAAAGCTCCTGCGACTGGGCTTGAACCAGTGACCGTTCGATTAACAGTCGAATGCTCTGCCAACTGAGCTACGCAGGAATATGTTCCGGAGTACCCGAAACTGCGCTCCTGCGACTGGGCTTGAACCAGTGACCGTCCGATTAACAGTCGGATGCTCTGCCAACTGAGCTACGCAGGAATGTTCCCACCGGAAGACTTAGCTTCCGTGCACAAGTCATATATATTACACGAATCAGCCATTTACGCAAATCATACGTATCACAGCGTGTCGCAACGTCACCATTCAAGCTCTTCGATATCCATCGGATGCTCGTTGACCTCAATCGATGACACACGTCCATCATGCATGCGAATTACACGGTCCGCAATCGGCGCAATCGCAGAATTATGCGTCACGATCACCACTGTCGCGCCCTTCTTGCGGCTCATGTCCTGCAGAATGCGGAGCACTTGCTTGCCGGTGTTGTAGTCAAGCGCGCCGGTCGGTTCGTCACACAGCAGAATCTTCGGATTCTTCGCCACCGCTCGAGCGATCGCCACACGCTGCTGCTCGCCGCCCGACAACTGCGCGGGAAAATTGTCGACGCGGTCCGCAAGCCCTACGTCGGCGAGCGCCTGTCGGGCGTCTTGTGCGTCGGGAACGATTTGTGAGGCGAGTTCCACGTTTTCGCGTGCGGTGAGGTTGGCGACGAGGTTGTAGAACTGGAATACGAAGCCGATGTCGGTGCGGCGGTATGCGGTGAGTTGTTTGGGTGTGTAGTTGGAGATGTCTTTGCCGTCGATGATTACTTGTCCTGAGGTGTTGGTGTCCATGCCTCCTAGGATGTTGAGCACTGTTGATTTGCCTGCGCCGGATGCGCCGAGGATGATGGCGAGTTCGCCTTGTTCGATGGTGAAGGAGACGTTGTCGTTGGCGGTGATGGTGGTGGATCCCATGTGGTAGAGCTTGGTGCTGTTTTTCATTTCGATGTATGCCATGTTCCGCTCCGTTTTCTTGTTTGGCGTCCATGCCGTTTTTGTTTGTTGTTTTTAATATACGACTAAAGTGGTGTTTGTGGTTCCATGCCGAGGGGAAGGATTTTCCATGGATGTCTCCGATGATGCCGACCGTTTGCAGACGTTGTTGTATAGTTCCTATTCCGCCGATGTTGTCCGGCAGTTGGAGCGTCCTTTGTTGGATGATGGTGTGCCGTTGATGCGTATGGCTGCTTCTGCGGTGGCTCGTGTGACGTTGTCGTTGCTTGATGATGAGGATTTGGATGTTGAGGATGCGCGGGTCACGGTGTTGGCTGGCGCTGGGGACAATGGTGGCGATGGCTTGTATGCGGGGGCTGAGTTGGCGCGTGAGGGTGCGCAGGTTACCGCGGTTGCTGTTGGCCGTTCGTTGCATGAGGATGCGTTTAGGGCGTTTGTTCGTGCGGGTGGGCGTGTGTTGGTGTTGGATCCGGCGGCTGATATTCCTGGGTGCACGTCTGGTTTTTCCGCGGGTGAGGCTGGTGAGCGGCTGCAGGCTGCGGTCGAGTGTGCGCGGGGTTCGCATGTGGTGCTTGATGCTATGACGGGGATTGGCGTGGCCGGCGCGTTGCGTGGTGTCGCTGGCACGTTGGCTTCGTCTTTGGGTATGGATGGCGTGTTGCCGGACAAGCCTGCGTTGCCGAACAATGACCCTTCCGCTGATTTGCCGTTGGTGGTGGCCGTCGACGCGCCGTCGGGTGTGGGTGTTGATGATGGTTCGTTGCCGGGGCCGTATATTCCTGCGGATGTGACGGTGACGTTCGGTGCGATGAAGCCGTGTGCGATGGTGCCGCCGGCTTCGTATGCTTGCGGACGGATCACGTTGGTGGATTTCGGTTTCGATGTCGATGATGCTGTTCCGTTTGCCGAGATGACGGATGGCGATTTTGTGGCGGATTCGGTTCGTCTTCCGTCTCTTGCGGATGGCAAGTATTCGCGTGGAGTGGTTGGTTTGGTGACTGGTTCGGCGCGGTATCCGGGTGCTGCCGTGTTGTCGGCGAGGGCCGCGGCGTGCGCGAATGTGGGCATGGTGCGTTATCTGGGGCCGCAGCGTGCGCAGGATATGATATTGGCCGTGTTGCCGGAGGCTGTGTTGGGCAAGGGCCGGTGCAGTCGTGGGTGGTTGGATCCGGTGTGCCCGCCGAGGGTGACGTTGCTTCCGGTGATGACATGCAGCGTGCGACCATTGCCGCGCTGCTGGATCATTACGCGTTGGAGGATGGCGATGGCTCGCGGAACGAGCGGGCGGAGGGCATGCCTCCCATTGTGGTTGATGCCGGCGCGTTGGATTTGCTGCCGTGCCATGTTGTGCCGCAGGTCGTTATCACTCCGCATGCCGGCGAATTGGCCGCATTGCTGAATCGGTTGGATGCCGATATGGCCGATGTTGTTTCCAGGCAGTGGGTGGAGGCCCGGCCATTGCGGGCGGCGTTGCGCGCGCATGAGCTTACGGGGGCCACGGTGCTGCTTAAGGGCGCGGTCACCATTGTGGTTGGAGCTGATGGAGATGGGAACACGCGATCATCCTGTCCGGGCGCGCGCCTGCCTGGATGGCCACCGCCGGTTCGGGCGATGTGTTGGCCGGCGTGTTGGGCGCGTTGCTGGCGCAGCAGGACGACATGCTGTCCGACGATCCGGCTTTGGTTCCGGAGGTCGCCGCGGCCGCCGCGTATATGCATGGGCTTGCCGGCGCGATGGCCAGCGGGTCGGAGCAGCGCGGATGGCATCGTCCGCATCTGTATGGGCATGCGGGCAAGACTCCGGCGAGCGCGATCGGGCATCCGATTGTTGCCGGTGATGTCGTCGCGGCTGTTCCCCGGGCTTTTGGCGAGCTGCTCCGCTGACCGTTTCGTGGAGGGTCATTCCATGATTTCAATGCTTCGAGCATGTCCACCGTTTCGAGCTGGCGGTATACGATCCAGCCGAGCACGGCTAGTACCACGGCCACGACGATGGCCGGGGCCGCCAATGCGATCCAGCTGATGGCGGGGTCGAACATGACTTCGTCGGGTGGCACTTCGGTGATGATGTATCGGTGCAGCCATTCTCCGAAGCCGTATCCGGCGAGTATGCCCAGCAGTGACAGCAGGATCGTTTCGCGGTAGATGTACATCGTGGTCTCGCTGGTGTGGAAGCCGAGCACTTTGATCGTGGATAGCTCGCGTATGCGTTCCGACACGTTGAGGTTGGTCAGGTCGTAGAGGATCACCACGGCCAGCAGCACGGCCACGAGAATCAGCACTTCCATGATCTGGTTGAGCGATCCCACGATTGTGGACACCATGTTCTTCTGCGTCGTGTTCTGCACGACGCCGCGCACGGCGGCCAGTTTCATGAATTTGGCGCTTGGCGTTCCGTGTTGGCGTTGCTGTGGTCTTTCAGTCTGACCATGTATGCGTTTGTGCTGTACTGGTCGCCGAACACGTGTTCGTAGCATTGCGCGTTCATGAATATGAAATGGCCGATGTACATTTCGCTGATGCCGGCGACTTGATGGTGCGTTGCGCGCCGTTTTCGTCGTTTACCGTGAAGGTGTCACCGACCGAGACGTTGAGCATTTCGGCGAGCCGTTCGGAGATTACCGCGCCATTGTTGACCAGTATCTGTGGTTGGTGTGTTTTGCGGTCGCGTAATGTCAGGTATTCGTTGAAGTTGTATGCGTCGTCGGCGGCCAGCAGGGTGATCGACTGCTTATCGTTCTCCTTGCCTGCGGTTTTCGACAGTTCCTCGTAGCGCACCGCTGTCGAGGATTGGACGGTTTTGCCCTTCAGCGTCGTGGCGATTTCCTCGCGTTGCGCGCTGTTGGTGTCGGATTCCTCGGCGACGATCAGGTCGTAGTGGATGAGTTCCTCGAACTGTCGGTTTCCTATCTGTCCGATCGAGGATTGGACGGCGAGGCCGGCCGTCAGCAGGGATACCGCTCCGCATACGCCGAAGATCGTCATGAACATGCGTGTTTCGTATCGGAAGATGTTACGGGCGGTCACTTTGTGTGTGAAATTCAGACGGTTCCATAGTGGCGGGAAATGTTCCAAAAGAATTTTCGAGCCTTTGGCCGGCGGCTTGGGCAGCAGTAGGCTCGCCGGTTTTTCGCGCAGTTCCTTGGACGCGGCCAGCCATGCCGGCACGACGGCGCTTATCCATGCAAGTGCGAATGCGGCCATGGTGATCCAGGGGTGGAATTTGAGCATGATGTCCGGCATGGTGAATCCCGCGCTGTATGCGTGGGCGACGATAAGCGGCAGCAGCGTGTGGCCGGCGAGCACGCCGATGCATGTGCCCAGGGTGGATGCGGCGAATCCGTATACGGTGAATTTGAGCATCACATCCGCGTTGCCGTAGCCGAGCGCCTTCAACGTTCCGGAATTGGTGCGTTCCTCGTCCACCATGCGTCCCATGGTGCTGAAGGTGACGAGCGCCGCGACGAAGTAGAGGAAGATCGGGAAGATGTCCTCCAGTTTCGCCACGATGCCTTCGATGACCTGTACACGCGGTAGCCTTGCGATGTCAGGCCTTCGCGGCGGCCGCTGACGGAATAGGCCGGGACGGTGAGATTGTCGATCTTCTCCTCGGCGAGGGTTATCTGCCGTTCGGCTTCGGATATCTTGCGTTCGGCTTCGGGCTTCTGCGCGTTGAATTCGGCGAGTTTGCTCTGGTATTCCGTTTCGGCCTTGTCGATGTCCCTCTGGCCTTGGATAAGCTGCGTGACGCCGTCTGCGACTTGCTTGCCGGCCTGCGACACCGCTTTGCCGAGCTCGTTTTGTTTTTCGGCTATCTGTTTGGATGCCTGTGCGAGATTGTCCGCATTGCTCCGATACGCCTGCGAGCCTTGGTCGAGCCGCGCTACGGCGTTCTGGTATTGTTGCAGTCCCGCATTGTAGGCGTTCAGCTGTCTGTTGTATTCGGCGCAGGCTTCGTCGTACTGGTTGATCGCCATGTCGTATTTGCCGCGTATTTGTTCGTAGAGTTTGCCGGTGATGCCGGTCTGTTCCCATTTGCCGAGCGTCGCGCCGACTTTGTCGAGCACGGTTTTGCTTGTTTCGAGTTGTTCTCGCGCCGCGTCCAGCTGCGTTTTGCCGTTCGCCAGCTGGTTCCATGAATCGGAGAGCTGGTTCTGTCCTTGAGCCAGTTGCGTCCGTGCCGCCTGCAGTTGCGTCTGTCCGGAGGCGACCGACGCGTTGGCCGAGGCCAGTTGCGCTTGCGCCGTGGCCAGCTGGGCCGCGGCCGCCAAGTCCCACATCGACCAGCGTCTGCACTGGATCGGCCGCGTTCTTGACGAGTTCGGAGGCGAGTTCACGTTCTCCTTGGCGGTGAGGTTGGCCACCAGATTGTAGAACTGAAACACGAATCCGATGTTGTTGCGCCGGTAATCGGTCAGTTGCTTCGCGTTGAAGTCCGAGATGTCGACGCCGTCGATGATGACCTTGCCTTCGGAATTCGTGTCCATGCCGCCCAGGATGTTGAGCACCGTCGATTTGCCGGCTCCGGATGATCCCAGAATGATCGCAAGCTCGCCGCGTTCGATGCCGAAACTCACATCGTTGTTGGCGGTGATTGTGATGTCGCCCATATGGTAGCGCTTGAAGCTGTGCACCATTTCGATATATGCCATCGTCGGCCCCTTCCTAATGCTTTCCACTAGGACACCCGTCTATTCAGACAACATGTTGATTTAATTTCGGATTGATTGTATGTTCGAAATGGTCGGCATGACAATCATCACAATCTCCGAAAACGTCTAGATTAGCCTTTTTCAAAAACCCAAGCGAGCCTTTCCGCCCCAATGACTTTCAGGAAACGCCGCACGCGAAGACGAAAACGTCCTTCACGAACATGGGTACGGTACACTGGCGGAAGACAGACGCACGCTACAAGAAGGGTTTCCCGATGACCGTTGCAGTTCCGACCATCACCGACGTCGTTTTCGATTTCTGCGGAGTGTTGCTGGATTGGCGGACACGGGCATGCCTTGAAGGCAGATTCGACGACGCGACCGTCGACCGCATCTGCGCCGACGACGACCCCTGCGGCTTCTTCGGATACGAGGACCGTATGGACGCCGGGGAGGACTTCGATTCGATATGGCCCGATGTGGTGGCCGAGCAGGGAGAACGCGTCGCCGGGATCTTCCGTTATTACATCGCGCATTACGACGACGCGCTGCCACGCATGCTGCCCGGCATGGAGCGGCTGCTGCGCGATCTGAAGGCGGCCGGCTATGGCGTGTGGGGATTGACGAATTGGTCCCATGAGACGTTCCATTTCGCATTCGAGAAGTTCCCGCAGCTTGCCGAACTGCTGCAGGGCACCGTCGTCTCCGGCGTGGAGAAGATGCACAAGCCGAACGCCGACATCTACGAACTGGCGATGAGCCGTTTCGGCCTAAGCCCCGAGAGCAGCGTGTTCCTCGACGACACCGCGAAGAACGTCGCCGGGGCGCGGTCGGCCGGCATGCACGCCTTCCGTTTCGTCGACGCCGACCAGGCGCGCAGGGACTGGAATCCTTGGGCGTGCGCGTGTGAGCGCGGCGGACGTACGCCTGCGTCCCGCGGAACGGGCCTCGGCCATGCGCCCATATCATCGTCCGCTGTAGGCCGCACATCCACCGACCGCGTGTCCACTATGCAAAACGAAGCGCTATAAATCGTCGTTTCGTAAAGCGACGCTGGTATAAATGGGCGTTATGACCCTCCTTCAGCTGAAATACATCGTCAAAATAGTGGAATGCGGCTCCATGAACGAGGCCTCGCACGAGCTGTACGTATCCCAGCCCGCGTTGAGCTCCTCGGTGAAGGAGCTTGAGAACGAGCTCGGCATCGAGATCTTCACCCGTTCCTCCCAAGGCATCGCGTTGACCGTGGACGGCGCGGAATTCCTCACCTACGCGCGTCAGGTCCTCGATCAGGCGTCACTGCTGGAGGAACGGTACAAGAACGCGAAACCCCGCAAACAGCTGTGCTCCGTGTCCACGCAGCATTACATGTTCGCCGTGGAGGCGTTCGTGGAGATGATCGACTCCACCAAGTCCGACGAATACGAGTTCACCATCCGCGAGACCCGCACGAAGGACATCATCAACCAGGTGGCGAACATGCTTTCGGAGATCGGCATCATCTACCTGTCCGACTTCAACAAGGACGTGATCGGCAAGCTGCTGCGCGAGAAGCATCTCGAGTTCCATCCGCTGTTCCGCGCGCCGTTGCACGTGTTCATCTCGCGCGACAATCCGCTGGCCGGCAAGAAGAAGGTCACCATGGACGATCTGAAGCCGTTCCCGTTCATCCAATACGAGCAGGGCGAGGAAGGCAGCTTCTTCTTCGCGGAGGAGGCCGTCTGGCCGGAGTACTCCCCCAAGCAGATCAACGTGACCGACCGCGCCACGATTCTGAACTTCATCATCGGCCTGAACGGCTACACGGTGTGCACCGGCATCGACAACGGCGATCTCAACAACGAGAAGATCGTCACCGTGCCGCTCGACACCGATGAGACGATGCTTGTCGGATGGATCACCAATGAGCGCGCGAAGCTGTCCAAGGCCGCCGAAACGTACTTGGAGAAGCTCAAGTCGGTGGTCGCCAGCCACGGCTACACGCTCATCGACTGACCCCGGAACAGAGGAACCACAACGAAAAGGCACTGTACTGCCCGAAAGCAGCACAGTGCCTTTCTGTCATATCCGAGACTATGACAGCCGATGAGCGCGGTTCAGCGCGACGCCGCAGTCAGGCGCCGTACTGTTCCAGGTACGCGTCGGCGGCGGCCTTGATCTCCGGTGTGACGTACGGGGTGCCGTCGGCGTTCTGGATGTGCTGGCCGGCTTCGAAGATCTCCTTCACGTTGGCGATGGCGAACACCGGGAAGCCGAATTCGGCTTCGACGGCCTTCACCGCGGACGTGTCGGAATCCTTGGTCTTCTCCATGCGGTCCACGCTCAGTACCAGGCCGATGACCTCGACGTTCGCCTCGGCCTTGAGCTTCGGGATGACCTCGCGCACAGCGGTGCCGGCGGTCATCACGTCATCGACGAGCAGGACCTTCATGCCGTCCGCAAGCTGCGTGCCGACCATCATGCCGCCGTCGCCATGGTCCTTCTTCTCCTTGCGGTCGAAGGTGTAGCCGACCTCCATGCCATGGGCGGACGTCAGCGCGATGGCGGTGGACACGCCCAGCGGGATGCCCTTGTAGGCAGGCCGAACACGGTGTCGATGTCCTTGGGCAGGTTGCCCGCCTCGATCTCCTCGACAATCTTCTCGGCGTAGAACGCGCCGAGACGGGCGATCTTGCGTCCGTCGTTGAATGCGCCGGCGTGATGAAGTACGGCGACTTGCGGCCGGACTTCAATGTGAACTCGCCGAATTTCAACGCCTGCGATTCCAGCAGGAACTCGGTGAAACGATGGTCGAGCGATGCGGTCATTTGCTTGTTCTCCTTACATTGATCGATTACGAAATTTCAGCGCCAGGTCTCGCCTTTGGCGAGCTTGTCGGCGAGTTCGGGACGTTCGTCGAGCAGATCGTCGAGTTCGCGGGCCACGCGCAGCGGCGCGGTCGGCTCGAACAATGCGGCCGCGCCGACTTCGACGGCGTTGGCGCCGGCATACAGGTATTCGAGCGCGGTCTCGCCGGAGTCGATGCCTCCGATGCCGATGATCGGTATTTCTGGCAATGCGGCGCGCACGCGCCATACCGCGGCCAGTCCGACCGGCAGGACGGCCGGGCCGGACACGCCGCCGGTGACGTGCGTGATGACCGGCTCGCCGGTGCGGATGTTGATGCGCATGCCGAGCAGCGTGTTGATCAGGCTCAATGCGTCGGCTCCGCTTTCCACCGCGGCTCGTGCCGGCACGGTGATGGTCGGTGACGTTCGGGGTGAGTTTGACGATCATCTTCTTGTCGGTGAGCTTGCGCAGTCTGGTGATGAGGCGGCTCAAAGCCACCGGTCGGTGCCGACGCTCATGCCGCCTGCGGACACGTTCGGACAGCTCACGTTGATTTCCAGCATGTCGGCCGGGGAATCGTCGAGTTTGGACACGACTTCCGCGTAGTCGTCGTCGCAGTGTCCGGCGACGTTGGCGATGACGGTGGCGTTGATGGCCTTGAGTTTCGGCAGATCGTCCTCAAGGTAATGGTCCACGCCGGGATTCTGCAGGCCGACGGCGTTGATGTTGCTGGAGGGGCCTTCCGCAGTACGGATGCCAGGATTGCTTCCCATGGCACCGGAGACACGCCTTTGGTGGTGACGGCGCCCAGCTGGCTCACGTCATAGAACCAGCGCACGGCAGCATATTGGAACGTGCCGGAAGCGGTCGCCACCGGATTCTTCCACGGGATACCAGCCACCTGGGTGGGATGCTTCCATTCGTGCTGTTCGTACAGGTTCGCATGTTGTTCTGCGGTCATGCTCACTCCCCCCATCCCAATTGTTCGCGGGTGAACACAGGTCCGTCCGAGCAGACCTTCAATCGTCCTTCGGCGGTGTCGACGGTGCACAGCACGCATGTGCCGTATCCGCAGCCCATGCGCTGTTCCAAGCTCAGCTGTGCCTCGATGCCGCGTTTCGCCGCCCATGCGGCGACGGCCTTCATCATCGGCAGCGGACCGCATGAAGGATGATCGGCTTCTTATCACCCGTCATCAATTCGTTTTCGATACGATCGAGCAACGTGATGACGTTGCCCTCGGATTCGTCGATGCTGTACACCTTGTCCGCGTATCGGCCGACATACTCATCGCCGAAACGCACATTGCGATAGCCGAATACCGCGGTGCTTGAGGCATGTTCCAGACCCGCGATATACTGCGCGGCACGCACCAGTGGCGGCACGCCGAGGCCTCCGGCCACCAGCACATAATTCGCCGCCTGCTTGGTGCCGAAACTGTTGCCGAGGGGTCCCATCACGCGGATGGTATCTCCCGCATGCAGCCCGGCGAATTCGGCAGTGCCTTTGCCTACGACGGCGAACATGAGACTCACCTCATCGCCGTCTACTTCGGCCACGCCGAACGGGCGGGGCATCAGTCTGCTCGGATTGTTGGAATACACGTCGACGAACTGCGCCGGCTTGGCATGTCCCGCGATGAATTCGTCGCGGAATGTCAATCGGTACACGCCATCGGCCAGCATGCGGTTGTCGACGATTTCGACCGTGTGCCTGCTGGGGAAGAATCCCGCTTCCCTCGCCTGGCCGACGGTCGGCATGAACGTTGCTGCGGCGGTCATGACTCCCTTTCCTGTGTTTCGTTCGATTGTTCTGGTAGCTTACGGCAGTACCGCACGCAGATTGTCACGCATGTCCTTCGCGGCCTCGCGCGCCGATTCGGCGACCAAGTCGAGCGCATCGTCTGTGCTCATGGATTCGCTGTATTTGCCGGACTTCTTCCAGGCTCCGATGATGCCACGCGACGAATTGACGAGCGCGCCCATGCCGTCTTTGTCGAACATGCCGGCCACGCCTTGGGCGGTACCGCCCTGCGCGCCGTAACCGGGGACCAGGAAGAACGTGTGCGGCATGCGCGCCCGCAACGCCTTGCCTTCCTCGGGATGGGTGGCTCCGACCACCGCGCCGACACGGGAATACCCGTTCGCGCCGATGGTTTCGGCTCCCCAGCCTTCCACGAGGTCGGCGACATGCTCGTACACGCGCTCGCCTGAGGCGAGTTCGAGTTCCTGCAGTTCGCTGCTGGATGGATTGGAGGTGCGTACCAGTACGAAGATGTCCTTGTCGGCACCAGTGGCGGCTTCGACGAACGGGGTGATGCCGTCGGTGCCGAGGTAGGGGTTCACGGTGACCGCGTCCTCATGCCACGGGTCGAAAGCGTGCTCCCCCGCGTTCACACCGCTCAGATGGTGGGCGTAGGCGGCTGCGGTGGAGCCGATGTCGCCGCGCTTGACGTCGCCGAGCACGTACAGTCCCTGCTGTTTGGCGTATTCGCAGGTCATGGCGTAGGCGTCGATGCCGGCTGGTCCGAGCGCCTCATACATGGCGATCTGCGGTTTGACGGCCGGGACGATGTCGGCTACTGCGTCGATGATGGCGCGGTTGAATTCGAAGAAGGCGACGGACAGTTGGGCTGCCGGCGCTTCCGTCGGATCCTCCACCTGTTCGGCGATTTCCTCGGCGAAGCTTGCCACGACCTGCTTCGGCACCAGCGCTTCGGTGGGGTCGAGTCCCACGACGCTTGGATTCTGCTTGTCTTCGATGGCTTCGATCAGACGGTCCATCAGTCCTCCTTGTCGATGCGGCTGAAGGCCAGCTTCGAGCCGATGATGGTGGCGAGCGGCCGGCCGGTGACCTGCCATCCGCCGAATGGGGTGTTACGTGCCGAGGAGTGGAACTTCTCCGGGTCGACGGTCCATTCCTCTCCGGTGTTCAGCACCACGAGATCCACCTGGTCGCTTTCGGGCACGCGGCCCAGATCAAGCACGCGCTTGGTGTCGTCGTCTCCCGGCACGGCGTCGGCGTAGTCGTCGAGTACCGCCGTGATGTCCGTTTTGTCGTGGCCCATGAGTTCGGCCGGACCGGTGGACATGAGTTCGATGAGACGTTCGTCGGAAATGAATCCGCCGTCGACAAGTACCTTGTGGCAGACGCCGTATGCGCATTCCAGCCGATGATGCCGTTGGGCGCGTCGAGGAAGCCGAGTTCCTTCTCTTCCATGGTGTGGGGCGCATGGTCGGTGGCCAACAAATCGACCGTGCCGTCGGCGATGGCCGCGATGGTGGCCTGGCGGTCCGCTTCGGAGCGTAGCGGCGGGTTCATCTTGGCCAAAGTGCCGTACTTAAGCAGCGCCTCGTCGTTCAATGCGATGTAATGCGGCGCGGTTTCGCAAGTGATTGGCAGTCCTTCCGCTTTGGCTTTGCGGATGGCGTCGAAGGAGATCGCGGTGCTGACGTGCTGGAAGTGCACGTGCACGCCGGTTTTGCGGGACATGTCAATGTCGCGTTCGACGATTTTGAGTTCCGTGTCCTCCGGAATGCCTGGAACGCCAAGCTTGCGGGACACCGGACCGTCATTGACCGCGCCGGTGTCGTGGTGTTCGCAATGCTCGATGAGGTACAGTCCCGACTCCTTGACGTTTTCGAACACCTGTTCGAGAATGCTGGGGGTCACCGCGGAACCGTCATCGCTGATGGCGGTCACCGGATGCGCCAGCTGGTAGGCGTCCTTATGCTCGTCGCCATGTTCGGCAGATAACCGATCCAATCGGCCACTTCGGTGGCTTCCCGTCCGGCGCGTCCCTTCGAGGCGCACACGCACAGGTCGTAGCGCACCGGCAATTTCACATCGTGAGCGGATTCGTAATGCTGCAGGTAATCGATGACCGTGTCGTATTCGGCGTCGAGCACCTCGGAGGCGCCCGGCTGGCCGGCCTCCACCTTCACGCCATCCATGGCCGGCACGGTGTTCGGCATGATGAGCACGTTCGTGTATCCGCCGGATGCCGCCGCCGCGCAGCCGGAGATCATGGACTCCTTGTAGGTCTGTCCGGGATCGCGGAAATGCACGTGCGGGTCTTCGAATCCGGGGGCGATGGTCATCGCCGAGGCGTCCACGGACGCGTCCGTGTCGGAGGGGACGACGAGGTCAATGACTTCGCCGGTGTTCCAGACCTTGATGTCGTGAAGGGTGAGGGTCATGATTTCAGAACTTCGCTTCCTCGTCGCAGTAGTCGCAACGGTATTCCTGACGGTCGGAATGCACCAGATGGAACATCTGCACCGCAGGCTCGGTGGTGGTGACGCAGCGCGGGTTCACGCATTTGATGATGTTGACGACATGTTCCGGCAGGGTCGGCTTCTTCTTTTCGACGATTTTGCCGCCGCGGACGATGCCGACGGTCGCGGTGCGCGCCACGAGGCCGAGCACGTCGAGGTCGATGGATTCGGTCTCATCCTCGATTTTGATGATGTCCTTCGTGCCGTACATGTGGCTGTCGGTGTTCATGATCAGCGCGAGCTTGGTTTTGGACGGGTCGATCTTCAGATACTCAAGTACCTTGAGCGCGGTTCCGGCAGGCACGTGATCGATGATGATGCCGTTCTGAATGCTGGTGACTTCCATCAGGCTTCAACCTCCTTGGCTGCGAGCGGTTCGTATCCCGGCAGTTCGTCACCGACCACCGAGCTTTCCAATGCCATGCGCATGAGCATACCGTTCTTGACCTGTTCGAAGTAGGCTGCACGCGGATCGTCGTCAACTTCCACGGCGATTTCGTTGACGCGCGGCAGCGGGTGCAGCACGGCCATGTCCTTCTTGGCGTACGCATCTTGGCTTCGTCGAGGATGTAAGTGTCGCGCAGACGCAGATAATCGTCCTCGTTGAAGAAACGTTCTTTCTGCACGCGGGTCATGTACAGCACGTCAAGATCGCCGATGACGGAGACCAGATCCTTGACTTCGGTGTAGGAGCAGGAGTCGGTGGCGTTGATGCGGTCAAGCACGTACTGCGGGGTCTTGAGCTCGTCGGGGCTGATCAGCACGAAGTTGACGTTGCCGAAGCGGCACAGTGTTTCGATCAGGGAGTGCACGGTGCGGCCGAAGGTCAGATCGCCGCACAGGCCGACGGTCAGGTTGGTGACACGGCCGAAGCGCGATTGAAGCGTGGCCAGGTCGGCGAGCGTCTGCGTCGGATGCATGTGTCCGCCGTCGCCCGCGTTGATGACCGGCACGGAGGCGGCGCGGGATGCGACCAGCGCGGCGCCTTCCTTCGGATGGCGGATGGCCACCACGTCGACGTAGTTGGACACCGTCTTCAACGTGTCGGCGATCGTCTCGCCCTTGGTGACGGAGGCGAGTTGGGCGCCGGCGAAACCGATCACCTTGCCGCCGAGGCGCAGCATGGCGGTTTCGAAACTCAGACGCGTGCGCGTGCTCGGCTCATAAAACAAAGTGGCAAGCACCCTGCCTTCGCAGGTGTGTGCCACTTCTTTACGATGGGAATCGATGTACTGCGCTTTGTGCAGCATTTCCTGAATCTGACGAATGGAAAGATCATCGAGAGTGATGACGCTTTTTCCGACCATCGGCGTTTCGACCGCCGGTTCGAGTACTGAGGACAACGGCTCACCTTTCATGCAACTTGTGGTTGAAGGTGGCCACTGAAAGTGACCTAGCCAACTATAGCCCGAAACACTGACCCGGAGCGTTCACCGCGTGTTCACCGAGCGCCCGCTCGAATCGTTTCATGAAAGGCCGTAGAACAGACGTTCCGTCACGTCGCGCGCCTTGCGCATTACGGCAAGCAGATCGTTTTCGAAATGCTGTCCGCGATTCGCGTCGTATCCGAGATAGACGGCGAGTCCTCCCAGCGAATACGTGTCATCCGGCAGGATATCCGCCTGGTTGACGCGCCCGCTCCACAGGTAGCTGCCGTTGCGCGCGGCCGTGCACATCCACCATGCGCGTCGCAATACGACGGCGTCGCCGGCGGAAACCAGCTTGCGCCGCTCCAATTCGTCCAACGCCTGCATCGTGCCGTTGACTCGCAGGTTTGCGTTGTCGCCGGCATGCTGCAACTGCAGCAGCTGAATCGTCCATTCCACGTCGGACAGACCACCTTTGCCCAGCTTCAGGTGACGGTCCCTACGCACGCCGCGCGGCAATCGCTCGGCTTCCATACGCGCCTTGAGCTTGCGTATTTCGGCGACCTGCGCCTCCGTCAAATCGATCTTCGGATAGCGCAGCGGGTCGGCGACGTTCATCAGGAAATCCTCGGCGAGCGCCGCGTCGCCTGCCGCGTAACGCGCACGCAGGAGCGCCTGGTGCTCCCATGTGCTCGCCCAGGAACGGTAGTATTCCTCGCAGGACGCGTAGGAGCGCACGAGGGGTCCGTTTTTGCCTTCGGGCCGCAGGTCCATGTCGAGTTCGATTTTGGGTTCGAGCGTGGTCGGTCCTTGCAGGATGGCGCGGAGGTCTTCCTGCACTTTGCGTGCGAAGAGGTTGGCTTGGTTGTCGTCGGCGTTATCGGACGGCCGGTAGATGATGATGACGTCGGCGTCGGAGCTGAAGTTCACTTCCCTGCCGCCGTAGCGTCCCATGCCGATGACGGCGATTGCCGCCGGCGCTTCGTCGAGTCCCATTTCCTGCGTTTGGTGGCGGATGGCCAGGTGAGCGATGCGTCGATGGCCGCGTCGTATACGTCGGTCATACCTGCGAGCGACGCCTTGTCGTCGATGACGCCGCTCATCCACCCTAGTCCGATGCGTTCGATTTCGTGGCGTCGCATGGCGCGGATGGAGTTGGCGAAGTCGTTGATGCTGCCTGCGTTGCGTTCGAGTGAGGCGCGTGTCTGCACGTCGAGGCTTTCGCGTGAGCGTGGCTGCAGGTCGTTGTCGCTGCCGAGCCAGGTGACGGATTCGACGGATTTGTTGAGCGCGTCGCCCAGGAACCGCGAATTGGACAGGATGTGGCACAGGCGTTGCGCGGCGGACGGCGAGTCGCGCAGGAAGCCGAGGTATTCGCTGTCCGTGCCAAAGTGTTCTTCGAGTTTGCGCCAGTTGAGCAGTCCCATGTCGGGGTTCTGCCTTCGCCGAGCCATTGGAGGGCGGCGGGCAGGAGGATGCGGTTGATTTTCGCGGCACGGGAGATGCCGGCGGTCAGTGCGGTGACGTGGCGCATGGCGGCGTCGGGGTCGGCGAATCCGATGGAGGCGAAGCGTTCCTGCATGGCGTTGGCGGACAGTTCCACTTGTTCGTCGTCGAGGCCGGCGTTGATGGGCAGCATGGGCCGGTAGTAGATGTCCATGTGCAGGTGGCGCACTTCACGTCGGGTTTCGTCGTATTTGTCGACGAGTTCCTCGGGGTGCATGTGGAAGGCCCGGGCGAGTCTGCGCAGTTCGAGGTTGTGGTTGAGTTCGTCGTCGTTGGTGTCGCGTTTGCGTTCGATACCGCCGAGACTGGCTTTGCCGAGGTCCGGGAACAGGTGGGTGCGTTTGAGCGCCCACATTTGCTGGCGGTGTTCCATGACGCGTTCGAAGCGGTAGTCCCAGGAGAGTTTCTTGGCTTGTCTGCGTGAGACGTATCCGCCTTCGGCGAGGCGTTGCAACGATTCGAGGGTAGAGCTGGTGCGCAGGGTCTCGTCGGCGCGGCCGTGGACGAGTTGGAGCATCTGCACGGTGAATTCCACGTCTCGTAGGCCTCCGCGGCCGAGTTTGATTTCACGGTCCTTCAGGGGCGCGGGGATGAGGTCTTCGACTCGTTTGCGCATCTGCTGGCAGTCGTAGACGAAGTTGTCGCGTTTGGAGGCGGTCCATACGAACGGTCGGGTCATGTCCATGTACGCTTGGCCAAGGTCGGGGTCACCGGCCACGGGACGGGCCTTGAGCAGGGCTTGGAATTCCCAGTTTTCCGCCCACTGTTCGTAGTAGGCTTCGTGCGATTCGAGTTTGCGTACGAGCGGGCCGTCCTTGCCTTCGGGGCGCAGTCCGCCATCGATCTGCCACAATGTAGGTTCGGCGACGCCCATGATGACGGATTGGCATACGCGCTGCAGGGTGGTGGCCATTTTGGTGCCGACACGGTTGAGGGTCATGCCGTTGGTGTCCGCGTCCGCCGGTTCCACCACGTAGATGAGGTCCACGTCGGATACGTAGTTGAGTTCGCGTGCGCCGAGCTTGCCCATGCCGATGATGGCGAAGCGCACGTGTTCGCTGCCGTCCACTTCGTTGCGGGCGATGGCGAGCGCGCCTTCCAGGGCCGCGTCGGCAAGATCGGACAGTTCCTGGCTGATTCTCGGCTGGATTTCGATGGGATCTTCCGCGGTGGCGTCCTGCGCATGATGGCGGCGAGCTGTTTTCTGTAGGTCTGTCGCAAGGCAGTCGCCGCTCCGCAAGGGGTTTCGAGGCTTTCGGCGTGCGGCTGTCGACAGGGTCGGCACCGACCGCTTCGAGCACATGTGCGCGCCGCTGGGCGTGGTTGTACAGGTGGCTTTCGCATGAGTCGCTGGCTGCGGCCATGACGAGTTCGGGGCGGAAGCGCATGAGCTTGCCCATTTCGTCGGACACGCCGAGCACGGTGACGAGTCGTACGAGTCCGGCGTCGTCGGTGATGACCTGGTGGAAGTCGCGGCCTTGGCTTTGCAACGCTTTGATGATGTCGACGAGGTTGCGTAGCGCGATGTCGGGCTCGCAGGTCTGTTCCAATGTTTTCATCAGCAGGCATAGCCGGTCGTCGTCGATGCCGTCGGCGCGCAACTCGTCAAGCAGCGTGCGTGCCGTGTCCAGATCCTGCAATCCTGCCCGAATCAGATCGAGCACCCCAAACTGATGCGTAGAAGAAGCCATGGTTCCCATAGTAATCGTTCATATCCGTAAGTATGGCGAAAGGGATGGTTTCCGACAGCTGCCGGAAACCATCCCTTTCGTGTTTGTTGCATCGTCCGGAATCAGACGAAGAATGGTTTGACGTTGGACCAGATGCGCCGGCTGACGCATGGATGGTTCATCGTGTACAGGTGCACGCCGTCGACGCCGCGTGCCGCCAAGTCGCAGATCTGTTCGGACGCGTAGGCGATACCCGCCTCTTTAAGCAGCGCGGTGTCGCTCCCCCACTTGTCAAGCAGGACGGCAAGTTTTTCAGGAACACGCGATTCGCACATCTTCGACATGCGCAGCACCGACTTCGCGTTCATCACCGGCATGATGCCGGCTTCGATCGGAACGTCGATGCCGGCGGCACGAGCCTTGTCCACGAATCGAAGGAAATCCTCGTTGTCGTAGAACAGCTGGGAGATGAGGTGGCTTACGCCGCGTCGACCTTCTTCTTGAGATTGTCGATATCCTCCTCAAGCGTGGCCGCCTGCGGGTGCTTTTCCGGATAGCAGGCGCCGTAGATCTTGAGATCCGGACGCTTCTCGCGGATGTAGGCCGCCAGATCGCTCGCATGGTCGAACACTCCCGCCGGTTCGGCTCCTTCCACACGGTCGCCTCGCAAAGCGAGCACGCCGGAGACTTTGGCTTGGTCGAACAGGTCGAGCGCCTCGTCCACGTCGTCTTTGTCAAGGTATTGCGCGGTCAGGTGCGCCACGGCCGGAATGCCGTATTCGTTCACCGTATGCGCGATGCGTGCGGTCAGCGTGCGGTCGGACGATTTGCCGGTGCCGTAGGTGACGGAGATGAAGTCAGGGTCCAGCCCCTGCAGGCCATCCAACGTATCGTAGATGGTACCTACAGGGCTGGTGCGCTTGGGAGGGAACACCTCCAGCGAGAAGATTGGCGAATGCATGTGATTCCTTGGAAATCTTGCCTGTTTATGCCTATGCCGGCCTTACTTGGCGAGTTTGGCGCGCACGGCCTTGGCCGCGGCGAGAGGTTCTCCAGGCTCGGCCAGGTTTCGGCGTTGCCACGGGTCTTCAGGCCGCAGTCCGGGTTGATCCACACCTTTTCGACGTCCATCTTCTTCAGGATCTCGTAGATGCGGTCCTCGATCTCCTGTTCGGACGGAATGCGCGGAGAGTGGATGTCGTACACGCCCGGGCCGGCTTCGGTTTCGAAGTTGGCGTCGTGGATGGCGTCGAGCACCACAAGGTCGCCACGGGAGGCTTCGAAGGAGATCACGTCGGCGTCCATCGCGTCGATGTCCTTGATGATGTCGTTGAACTCCGAATAGCACATGTGCGTGTGGATCTGCGTGGTCGGCTTGACGGCGGAATGCACCAGACGGAACGCCGGAATGGCCCAGTCGAGGTACTTCTTGTGCCAGTCGGTCTTCCTCAGCGGCAGCTTCTCGCGCAGTGCGGCCTCGTCGATCTGGATGACCTTGATGCCGGCCTTCTCCAAATCGAGCACTTCGTCGCGGATGGCGAGCGCGAGCTGCTGGGTCTGCTGCTCGTGGGTGATGTCCTCGCGCGGCCAGGACCAGTTGAGGATGGTGACCGGACCGGTGAGCATGCCCTTCATCACATGGTCGGTGCGGGACTGCGCGTAGGCGCTCCATTCCACGGTGATCGGGTTGGCGCGGGATACGTCGCCCCACACGATCGGAGGCTTGACGCAACGTGTGCCGTAGGACTGCACCCACGCGTTCTTGGTGAACAGGAAGCCGTTGAGGTTCTGGCCGAAGTATTCGACCATGTCGTTGCGTTCGAATTCGCCGTGGACGAGCACGTCGAGGCCGATTTCCTCCTGATGCTTGATGCAGGCGTCGATCTGGTTCTTCATGAATTCGTCGTATTCGGCTTGGTGATCTCGCCCTTGCGCAGCTTGGCGCGTTCGGCGCGCACTTCCTTGGTTTGCGGGAAGGAGCCGATGGTGGTGGTGGGCAGCAGCGGCAGGTTCAGCGCCTCACGCTGCTCCTTCTGGC
>ENA-OQDF01000002-OQDF01000002.1-human-gut-metagenome-genome-assembly--contig:-NODE-2-length-71087-cov-2.356144_pt1 | contig 71087 bp, 94 predicted proteins | sample MGYA00242769_ERZ504597 | MGnify/ENA primary metagenome ERZ504597 (study PRJEB26092, sample SAMD00036305) | human gut metagenome | host: Homo sapiens | study: EMG produced TPA metagenomics assembly of the...
GAATTTATCTATAGAACCATCATCAATTAGCATCTGCGATCGCTTCGTTTACAGCTTTAAGAAGTGCTTCGTTTCCTTTGCTACACCGATTGCCGATCCTTCTGTATCATATGGTACATCACATACGATTTCAAGATCCGGATAGTTTTTCTGGTAGCTTTCTGCTACAGCTGTCTCAATGAATGCACCGTCCATCTTACCTGTCAGAAGCTCAGTGATGATATCTGTAACCTTCGGGAGAGATACGATATCTGCATCCGGAGTGTTTTCGTTTGCAAGATCAAGCTGGATAGAACCTGTCTGTGCACCGATAGAATAATCTTTGTTGTTTGCATCTTCAAGAGTCTTGACTGATCAGCTTTGTCTTTTACTGTTACGAAAGACTGTCCGCCCTTGTAATACAGATCTGAAAACTCCATAGCATCTGCACGAGCCGGATCCGGTGAAAGACCTGCCATGCCAAGGTCAACGTTTTTCTGTGAAAGCTCGCTTAATACACCGTCGAAGTCCATCGGAACTACTTCCAGTTCCAGTCCCATCTTGTCTGCGATGTACTGAGCCAGATCCATATCAAATCCGGAAAGTGTCGGGTTGCCATCTTCATCGATTGAATAAAATTCATATGGTGCGAAGTCCGGGCTTGTTGCAACTGTAAGCTTACCATCTGTAACAGTCTCTACCTTATCATCAGCCATTGCCGGAGCTGCCATGGAAACAGCCATAACTGCACCAATCATAAGTGCTGTAATTTTCTTTAAATTCATTTTGTTCTCCTCCTCGTTTTATCCAAGAATATTTATGCACAAAATTGCATAAATCCTATTCATTTTTCTTATTGTATCACACTATCTCAAAATTACAAGCACAACTTTATTAATTAGTACACAAAAATTATGCAATATTTTAACATTCACTTGTTAAAACGCATAAATATACTGTTTTGGCATTGCTTTCAGGCGCAAAAACATTCTCAGATACATGTATTTCACTTGAATCTGTTTTTATATTTTTCTATAATAAAAGAATACTTTTATTTCAGATCATACTGAATCCATATTTTAGTGTATTATAAATTTTTATGCATTATACAGGAGGGCTGTTCTATGGGAATGAATCAGACACCCGCTTCTGAACGGGTACATGTCAGTTTTTTTGGAAAAAGAAATGCCGGTAAATCCAGCATCATCAACGCAGTGACCGGGCAGGATCTTGCAATCGTCTCTTCTGTTATGGGAACTACGACCGATCCTGTCTACAAAACAATGGAACTGCTTCCATTAGGACCGGTCATGGTCATTGATACTCCCGGTATTGATGATGAAGGTGAACTTGGTGCGCTCCGCGTCCACAAAAGTTATCAGGTACTGAATAAAACAGATATCGCAATTCTTGTTATCGACAGTACGGCTGGAAAAGGCGAAGAAGAACTTGAACTGATTCACCGTTTTCATAAAAAAGGCATCCCTTATCTGATCGTATATAATAAGATTGATCTGCTTTCTACCGAAAAGATCAAGGATCTTGCCATGTCCGTCCGTGCCGGAGAAGTTCTGGTCAGTGCTTCCGACGGCATGAACATCCAGGAACTGAAAGAAAAATTGCCTCTCTGAAACCGGAAGACACGCACAAATACCCACTGATCCAGGATCTGATCGACCCCCTCGACCTGGTCATTCTCGTTGTCCCAATCGATAAAGCTGCCCCAAAAGGCCGTCTGATTCTGCCACAGCAGCAGACAATCCGCGATATTCTGGAACGTGGTGCTCTCTCTCTTGTTGTACGAGATACAGAATTAAAAAGTACCCTGGATCATTTTCTTGCACAAGGTGTCTGTCCGAAACTTGTCGTTACAGACAGTCAGGCATTTGCACGTGTTTCAAAAGCTGTGCCGGAAAACATCACCCTGACTTCTTTTTCGATTCTTTTTTCAAGATATAAAGGAGAACTGGAAACTCAGCTGAAAGGTATTGCTGCTCTTTCTTCTATTGAAGATGGTGACCGCATCCTGATTGCAGAAGGATGTACACACCATCGCCAGTGCGGAGATATTGGAACATGCAAGATGCCTGAATGGATTCGAAATTATACCGGAAAGAAGCCTGTTTTTGAATTCACTTCCGGAACAGAGTTTCCGGATGATGTCTCTTCCTATAAAATGGTGGTTCACTGTGGTGGCTGTATGTTAAACGAACGTGAAATGAAGTACCGTATCGCCTGCTGCCAGGATCAGGGTGTACCGATTACCAATACGGAATCTGATCGCACAGGTGACAGGTATTCTGAAACGAAGCCTCGGGCCTTTCCCGGAGATGCAGAAATTAATCTGAGACTGCTTCATAACCAATTTAATTTCTTAATTTTAACGTTTCTGTGCTATACAGTCTCTGCATATTTATGTTATATTTGTAATTGAATTGTAATTTTTACTCTGGTTTCACAAAACTATAACATTTTTTCGTTATACTAAAACCTCGAAATATAGAATCTGTTTTGGAATTTTCCAAATACGATTAAAAAGGGAAGTACTTTTATCAGGGAGAATATTTATTTGAATGAGGAGGATTTATTTTTATGAAATTTACCAAAATGCATGGAATCGGAAACGATTATGTATATGTAAACTGCTTTGAAGAAACTGTAAGTAATCCGTCTGCTGTCGCAAAATTTGTCAGCGACCGTCACTTCGGAATCGGATCTGACGGACTGATTCTGATCAAGCCATCCGATGTGGCAGACTGTGAAATGGATATGTATAACCTGGACGGCTCTCAGGGTGCCATGTGCGGAAACGGAATTCGCTGTGTGGCAAAATATGCCTACGATTACGGCATTGTAAATAAAACGAATATTTCTGTTGCTACTAAGAGCGGTATTAAATATCTGGACCTGACTCTGGGTGATGATGGAAAAGTTGCTCTTGTTAAGGTTAACATGGGCGCACCAATTTTGACTTCCAGACAGATTCCGGTGGTTTCCACAAAAGAGCAGGTAATCGATGAGCCACTGAATGTTGATGGAACTACTTACCACATCACTGCTGTTTCTATGGGAAATCCACATGCGATCGTATATATGGATGATCTGAAAGATCTGGATATCGAAAAGATCGGACCAAAATTCGAAAATCACATCGCTTTCCCGGACCGTATCAACACGGAATTTGTCAAAGTAATCGACCGCCATACACTGCAGATGCGTGTGTGGGAACGTGGATCCGGTGAAACGCTCGCCTGCGGTACCGGCGCATGTGCCGTTGCTGTTGCGTCAACCCTGAACGGACTGGTAGATGAAGACCAGCCTGTTACCGTGAAGCTGCTCGGCGGTGATCTGCAGATTCTCTGGAATCGTCAGGAAAATCTCGTTTACATGACCGGTTCGGCTACAACAGTATTTGATGGCGAGATTGACGTATCATTCCTCGAGAAATAAATAGCAACATCAGAAAAGCAGACAAGATAACGGAAATTTCATTATCTGTCTGCTTTTTACTTTATCATTACGAAAAATACACATGATGCCACACCAGGAACATGTACACTATCCATATTTTCCGGCTGTTGTCCTTTTTCCCTTTTACGTGATCTTCCAACAGTTCCAGCAAAAATTTCATAGAAAAACGAATTGCTGTCTCACTGGTAAAAGCATCTCGAATCTTACTTCTCCATGGTTCTTCGCGGATCCAGATCCGTATCGGAACCGGAAATCCAAGTTTTTTCCTTTTTGTAATTTCATCTGGCAGCTTTTGTCCTGCCACTTTCCGAAAAAGATACTTTGTCTGCCCTTTTCGGATTTTATCTCTGAGGGGCAGCTTTCTCGCAAATTCGAAAACATCATAATCAAGATATGGTACACGAAGCTCCAGAGAATTTGCCATGCTCATCCGGTCCGCTTTTTGAAGAATATCCCCCGGAAGCCAGTTATTGATATCAATCTGCTGCATACGTTCCATTGTTTCCAGATCTATCGTATCCTCGTATTGGTCTTCCAGCAATTTATCTGCTGACAGAATATCTTTATTATGTTTCAGAAGCTCTCTTATTTCTTTCGTAGAAAAATATGTGCATTTCCAATATATCGCTCCTCAACCGGAATTCCTGCACGAACAAGATAATCTCTGCCCTTCATATCCGGCATCTTTTCCGCCAGCGAGGCTATTTTTCGCCTTCCTCCCGTCGGTATCCAATCCATCCATTTCAAAGCATCTGGCTCACGGTAAATATTGTATCCGCCAAAATTCATCCTGCCCCTTCTCCCGCCCATACCACCTTGACATGTCTGGATGCCTCTCTTGCCACAAAATATAATGCAATCGCCGAAGCGTCACCACTTGGCTCATCCAGATAATATGCAACCTGCGGCACAGCGTGCCAGAAATCATCTTTCCTGATTATTTTAGAATAACATTTCAGTGGATAACTTTTCTTCAGTTCTTTCTGCATGGCTGATCTCGCTGTACCAGTTGTCTTCTCCACCAAATCCAACGGTAAATGTTTTTCCTTTTTCCAGGCCTGTAGCCAGATAATTTGAATCAATTCCTCCGGAAAGAAATCCACCTACTTCCACATCACTTACATGATGTCGCTTTATTGATTCCTTTAAAACTTTCTCCAGCTTCGCTTCTGCTTCTGCATCATCCATTTCCTCCGGTTCCAGATTTGGTACAAAGTATCTCTGAATTTTTGTTTTTCCATTTTCATATACCAGAAAATGTCCCGGATTCAATCTGTAGATTCCTTTAAAAAATGTTTCCTCAAGCACAGAGTACTGAAATGCCAGATACAGTTCCATGGCTTTTTCATTAACTTCTTTTTCCCCCTGGAAAACATAGAATACTTTTTATTTCAGATGCAAAAACAAAATGCCCGTCTACAACAGAATAATAAAATGGCTTAATTCCAAAAAAGTCTCTTGCTGCAAATAATCTTTTCTTTCTGGAATCCCAGATAACAAACGCAAACATCCCACGTAATTTCAGTAATAAATCCTCTCCGTATTCCTCATACCCATGCAGCAGTACTTCTGAATCCGATCCTGTAGAGAATACATGCCCCTTCTCTTGCAGTTCTTCCCGCAATTCCCGATAATTATATATCTCGCCATTAAAGATCAGGCATTTTGTCCTGTCTTCATTGAACATCGGCTGATTACCTGTTTTCATATCAATAATAGAGAGTCTGCAGAATCCAAAAGAAATCTCCTCATCCTGATAAATGCCTTCATTGTCTGGTCCTCTGTGCCGGATAGCACTCATCATCTCAGACAAAATTGTCTTCTTTTCTTCTTTATCCCCGACAAATCCACAAATACCACACATATTTTCTCTCCTGTATCTTCTATTTTCTCCAATAAGTTCTTATAGCAGTATATCTTTCTTTTCTTAACAAACTCTTAAAAACTTCTGAAAAAAACTAAAAAACGGGACGGCTCACTGACGTGCCGTCCCACTATATATATTAAAAGAAGGATAAATTTATAATAACCTCGAAATCTTACCACATTCTAAATCGATTCTTAATGAATCTGAAGTTTTCAGCTTATATATGGAAAATACAATTCCACTGCAAATATATCATTTTCATGTGTGATCCGGCACTTGCCGTTCATTTTTTCATCATATTTTTGATACTCTGCAGTCCGACTCCGGAACTGTCCGTCTTCTCTTCCAAACTTACTTCTCTGTTTTCAAAACGGAAACCAAGCATATTCTCTGTATTTACAGATGATATGACTATCTTGTAACGGGAGTCTGCATATTTTACAATGTTAGAAGAAATATTATCCAGGATTCTTACAATATATTCCGTATATACGCTCACCTTTCCGTCTGACCAGTTTACATCAACGTCCACTTCAAAACCTTTTTGATTGAGATAACTGCAGGTTTCCGAAAGCAGATCATAAAACAAAATTTCAATAGATTCCGGTTTCTCCAGTTCAATCTCCTTTTCACCCGATATCAGTGCATATTCAAACAAATGATCCGTCAGCTGTTTCATTCGGTGCGCTTTCCGGTCGATCTTATCAAGGCATTCCAGAAGCTGCTGCTCATTCTTGTATCTTCCTTTTTTCAGAATTTCTGTATACAGCATCATAGATGTGACCGGTGTCCGCAGATCATGCGACATTTCTGTTATAATTCTGTTATTTTCACTTGTAATCTCTGCTTCCTGCTCGATCATATTGCAGAAGGATATCCGCATGTTCTCCAGCCCTTCTGCGAGTGCGGCCAGTTCATCTTTCCCTTTTATGGTAATCTTATAATCCAGGCTTCCGCCTTCCAGAATGGCAATCTCATCACTCAGTTTTGAGATATACTTCATTTTTTTTCTGATTCCAAGTAATACAATAACTGCAAACAACATGAATGAGACAACAAGTTCTACAACAAATGCACAATAATATAACTGATATTCATACCAGCCGACAATTCCTATTCTTGCATTTCTGTCAGAGAACTCTATAGTATAGTATGTCTCCCAGTCATATTCATCTGATTCAATATCTTCATCCCACAAATTCTGATCCGGATACTCTGAATCAAATATCTTTTTGTCATCCACATATACACGAAGTGTAATAACTTTCTGTTCTTTTACCCAGGCTTTCAGTTTTGCAGTATCCTTGCTACTGATCTCATTTGCATCAATAAAAGCCTGAAACTTATCCACATATCTTTCATCTCTTTTTTCTGCATAATCAGACTCTTCATAATAACGCGCGATAAAATCATCACTGTTTCGATTCATCAGTACAAAAAAAGTAACTGCTATAATTGCCGAAAACGTCAGTAATTTGAGCAATTGAAAATATATGGAATCCTTTTTATTCACCGATACCATCAAATCTGTACCCCTTTCCCCATACTGTCTGGATATGCTTAGGATTCCTGGGGTCTTTTTCTATCTTACTCTCAGTTTACGTATATGAACCATGACCGTACCATTACAGGAATAAAAATAAGGTTCTTCCCATACACTTCATACAGATTCTGCGCCGAAAATATTCTTCCGGGATGCTGCATCATAAGGAGCAATATCCGGTATTCAATATTGGAAGTTCTTTTTGTTCTCCGCTTACATATATTTCATTGTACTCTTTGTGAATGCGTATATTTCCAATTTCCAGATATTCATCTGCACTTTCCTGTACTCTGTCATTTCTGCCTCTGTAAACATTATATCTGCGCAAAAGTGCTTTCACTCTTCCCAGAAGCTCTGCATACGAAAATGGTTTGGAAGATAATCATCCCCACCAGCCATAAGCCCGATCAGTTTATCCTGATTCCTGTGCCTTGGCAGTCAGGAACAATACCGGTACATTTGATACCTTTCGTATTTCTTCACAGGTCCGAAGTCCCGACATTCCCGGCATCATGATATCCAGAATCACAAGATCCGTATCCTCATCCAGAAGCTTCAGACCTTCCATACCGTTTGCAGCCTCTTTCACATTATAATTTTCACTTTCCAGAAGGATTCTGACTCCCTCCCGGATATCTGCATCATCTTCAACGATCAGAACATTTTCTTTTGGCATTGCTTCAATCCCCCTTCATATTCTTCAGAAGCTTATCTGCCTTTTTTTGTAATATCTGTATTGTACATCCCATAAATGATATGCCATCTCATTCCTGTGATCCGGCAAATGATATTGTTTTTTCAGATATTGCCCCAGATAAGCAGTTACTTTTCTGGCTCCCTTCAAGTTCAGATGATCGCCACTGTCAAGACTGTCTTCCTCCCAGTCAATCCCAATCTCATTCAGGTTCAGATTCATGTCCAGAAATTCAAGAGAATTATCTTTCGCAAATTTATGAATACCATTGTGTCTTGCATAATTATAATTTGATGGAGACGGGGTGCTGACCAGAAGCAGCTCTGCTCCCTTTTTTCTGCATAGTCTGATGATTTTTTTCATATAAAATTCTGAATTTGAAGGTATCAGCTCAATCTTCTCTGTTTCCGTCATATAAGTTCCCTTCCGGTACGGTTTCACATCACACCGAAATGAAAAGCCTTTATAATTTACCCGTGTGTATCTCTTCCCGGCCAGTACCGCCTTCCATATATCATGATTTCTCAAAAGCGTAACATAATAATTTCCGATTCCACCCAGAATCTCTTTCACACCATTCATTCCTGACTGTTCTTTAAATAATGCGTGTGTTTCCATGATAATTAACCCAGGCTCTGTCTCTTAAAAACATTTTTCAGCATATAGTAGGTTTCCTGTGTTGTCTGTCCGGATTGTCCACATACAAAAAGGTCATTCCATATTCTTTCCACAGCTCCATTGGAGATATCGATGTATAACTCAGACTGTCACCCACAACAACTGCATCCACACTGTTTTCTGGCTCTCTTAAGATCTGATAAAAGCTTTTACTCCTGTCCTGTACTAAATGATGATTGCCCAAAGCTATTTCATATATCGTACCACTTACAGCAGTTATAAGTACAATTAAAATAATAAAAAACCATATTTTTTTAAAAACCTGCATAAATCATATCCACCTGTTGATATCCAATTCCATATGCTCCAAAAATAAGAACCGCAAAAATCAGACCATAATACAATACCCAGCGCGGCACTATTGCCAGTTGCTTTACTCCATTTTGTCCCAGTAGTTGTTTTTCTTTTACGATACTTACAATAAAAACCACTATGCATCCACCGATCACAGCACCATAGTCTGCCACATCAAGTCCACAGGAAACCAGTTTTCCATCCAGTATCTGCATATCCCGGTACCGACAAAGATGCTCTTGAACATTCTCATTCCAGTTGTAAGGCTCTCGGCCCGAAAGAACATTTCACCTGTAAAAATAATCACCCAGGTTTTCAACATCTGAAGAATTCTGAACCAGACCGCATGCTCATTTATATGAAAGAAATTTATTATTTTTTCTCTCAATGGTTCCACTGCAATTCCGAACATCAGGATCACAAAATAATACATTCCATAAAAAATATAACTCCATCTGGCTCCGTGCCACAGACCATTGCACAGCCATACCGGAAACAGTGCCATTGCTGATACACCAAGCTTTGTAATATATTTATTCAGATGCTTCCTTCCAAACTTATTCCATTTTTTAACAATTGCTGAAACTGATACCGGATAAAACACGTATGTTTTAAACCAGACACCAAGTGTAATGTGCCATCTTCTCCAGAATTCTGCTGCATTCTTTGAAAAAAACGGCTGTCGGAAATTCTCCGGCAACGTAATCCCAAACATTTTGCCACTTCCCAGAATGATATCCATACATCCGGAGAATTCCATATAAAGTTGTACCGTATATGCGATAGCTCCTATGACGACCATTATCCCACAGTAATTCTCACTATGCCCAAATATTTCCTGTACGAGAAGATACAATCTGTCTGCAATTATTATTTTCTTGAATAATCCCCAGAAAATCCTTATAATGCCATCTGCAAGATTCTCCGATTTAAGAGAGTTTCCGCTCCAGAGATTTTCTGCTGTCTGGCCATAAAGGCTGATCGGTCCCTCCATAATCTGTGGAAAAAGCTCAGGAAAAGCGCAATTTTTCCGGGATGATGATATACCTCTTCTTTTTTCCAGTAAACATCTGTCATATATCCAATTGCCTGTAAAGTATAAAAAGAAATTCCGATCGGTATCAGAAATGTTTCGCTTTTTAATGAAAAATCACTTCCCGTAACACTCAGGAAATGATTTATATTTGTGACAAAGAAATTATAGTATTTCAGGTAGATCAATATTGACAGCAGCCCTGTGATTCCTGCTGCCAGTATTATCTTTTCTCTTTTTTATATTTTTTCTGATCTCTGTACTCTCTGCTTTTGTCATTCCAGACACAGTTTGCTTGCACTGTACCCTTGTCCATGTCAGCCAGACCCCGATATAATGTACAAACAGAGTCGTTCCGATAAGATACAGTACAAGCTTTCCACTGATCAGCCAGAAAAACAGGTAATTACAGGTAAGAAGCGTTATCCATCTTTTCTTCTGTGGTGTTATCTGATATGCCAGAAGGGAAAGTGGCAGAAACAGTACCAGATATACAGAAGTATGATATGCCATCTTAATTTTCCTGCAGACGCTGTATCATTTTCCACATTGCATCTGCGGAGTTCAGGTTCTGCGGGATAATCTCCGATGCCTCAATCTCGATATCAAACTGTTCTTCCAGCTCAGAGATCAGCGAGATCACACCAAACGAGTCCAGAATTCTTTCATCAATCAGAGCAGTTTCGTTTTCCCAGTCAATACTGTCATCAAGTTCCATCAAAATTTCCATCAGTTTTTTCATAATCTTTCATCCTCCATATTCCACTGATAAGTTTCCTGTTTTTCTCTTATAAGTTCCCAGCCATCTGCCTTACTGAAAAATGTCACTGCTGGTAATTCATGGCTCAGAAACAATGCCATTCCTTCCATTGCAGCATATGCACCGGCCTTTTTAAAAGCCAGAACATCACCTGTTTTCAGATCTCCTGCCTCCATATTCTGAATTAGAATATCATTAGTTGTGCAAAGAGATCCACAGACTGTCCATTCCTTCGTTTCTTCCTGTTCACCAATAATCTGAACCTCTGGAGTATACATTCCTCTGATCTGTCCGTCATACTGAATCTGATGGATTCCTCCATCTACAATGCAATAATTTCTTCCATTGTTCTGTTTTATATCTTTGACACTGGTAAGATAATATCCACATGATGCAGTCAGCGCCCGCCCCATTTCCAGCGTCACTTTTCCCTTCCAGCTCATATTTGTGATTGCATCAGATAGTTCTGAAAGATACATTTCTGTCATGTCTGTCTGATTCTGAAAATAAGTCACCGGAATACCTGGTCCATATTCAAGTTCTTTTATATCTCCTATTGTTCTGCATATTTTATCTAAATACAGAAGTTCTTTTTTTTATTTTTTCTGTGCTTCTTTTTTGTGTTCCGGAAAAATAATGGATTCCCCTGATCTTAAGAAATGGAAACTTCTCACTTTCTTTTATTACCTGTGCAAGTGTCTCCTCATCCATTCCAAACTGGTTCCCGCTGGTCAGACGCATATATACATGTACTACTTCACATCTTTCTTCGCACCAGTTGCCAGGCAGTAAAACTGATTCAGAGATTCAACGGTATATGCACATGTACCTCCACATTCCTCCAAGATTTCAAGGATATCTTCTTTCTGCTTCAGCACTCCTGAGATCAGAAGTTTTTCCGGAGCGATACCAAGCACCCGGCAGATTCTGTATTCTCCCATTGAACAGACTTCGATCCGGTCTACGTATTTTTCCATCTTTCCTGTCAAAAATGGATTGGCTTTCATTGCAAAGCACAGATCCGCCGTATCCCAGAATTTCAACCGGAATGCAGTCAATGTTTCTTCTACCGCATCCAGATCATACACATACAGCGGCGTCGCATACTTTTTGACTCCTCTTTTCAGATCTTCCATTTCTATCATGTTCCTACCTCCAGTTCCATGAAATATCTTCTGTCGGTTTTTCCATTTTTATTTAGTGGGATTTTCTTCTGTTTTCTGAATGCTGTGCGGAATCATGTAAGATGGCAAAACCTTTTTCAGATGTTCCCTGATTGGCTTCTGATCTGCTTCTCCAAGATAAAATGCTTTCAGTCTGTTTTTCCTGCGATCCAGTATACAGCAGCATTTTCTCACTCCTTCAACCTGCTCTATTCTTGCCTCGATCTCTTCCAATTCAATTCTGTGCCCCATATGCTTGATCTGAAAATCTTTCTTCCTGCGAAATACAGATTTCCATCTGCACCACGATAACCCAAGTCTCCTGTCCGATAATAGCGGAAACTTTTTTCTCCTGCCTGCCAGATTTTAAAATGCTTATCCGTTTCCTCACGGTTTCTGTAATATCCCAGTGCCAGGGATTCCCCAGCCACACAGATTTCCCCCTTCTTTTCCGGCTCGGTAACAATCTGCATATTTTCATCCAGAAGAAATACCTTTCTTCCTTCAAATGGCATTCCTATCGGAAGCTTTTCCCCATCTTCATACACTCTTTCCACCGGATAATACGTACAGTTACATGTAATTTCTGTTGGTCCATACAAATTTACGAACTCTGTCCCAGGCAAAGCACACTGCCATATTCTGAGCAGTTTAACCGGCATGACTTCTCCACTGAAAAATATTTTCTTTATTTCCGTTGGAACTTTGTATTCCAGCCCCTTAAGTACAGCAAGCATCCCAAGTGCCGATGCAGCCCAGATCAGCACAGTAACTTTTCTGTAACAGATATAGTCAAGCAAAAGTGACGGCGTAGAAAACAAGTGCCTGGGGATGATTACCAGCTCCGCTCCTGTGGCAAGAGATGTATAGATATCCTTTACAGATACATCAAAATCAAAAGGCGCCTGATTTCCGATTTTATCTCCAGATGAAAATCCAAAAGTTTCTATAAAATGTGTAATAAAATCAATCACTGCTCTGTGTGAAACAACTACACATTTGGGCTTTCCTGTCGAACCAGATGTAAAAATCCCGTATAAAATATCTTCTGCACTGCTTTCGCACCTTCTTACATCTAAAGCGTTCTGTGCCACAGGTACATCCAACATTTCACGTAGCAAATATATTTTCCCGTTATATTCTATTTTCCTTATATCTTCCTGCTGCGCCTCATCCAGAACAATCGTCAGCTCAGGTCTTAACACTTCGAAAATCTCCCGCATTCTCCCATCCGGCTGCGACGGATCGATCATCACATAAAAGTCACCCGCATACGCAGCTCCAAGCATCGCAGCCAGTGTAAATACACCTTTTTCCGCTACAATGGCAACCGGACTTCCTGCTTTTCCTTCCTTACACAAAAAGCTTCCTATTTTTCTGGCACATTCCTGCAACTCCCGCCAGGTGAAGCATATATTTTCGTCCTCCACCGCATAGCGTTCCGGATACTTCGAAACTGTTCCTTCCAGAAATTCCAATACATTTTTCATTCTGTATTCCTTTCCTGTTATGAATTTTATGTATTATGCATACTATAGAAGATATATCTTAAGACATTCTTAAAACAATTCTTAAAAAATATAAAATAAAGATAGAACATCCAATGTTACGGAATATTGTATTATTTGGTTCTCGTGCAAAAGGAAATAATACTGAACGAAGTGATATCGACATGGCTGTATATGGAGGAGATTTTGACGGTTTTTACTGGGATATCAAAGAAAAAATAAATTCTCTTCTGATGTTTGATATTATCCAGGCAGATTCCGCTATTTCAGATGATCTAAAACATGAAATCGAAAAGGACGGTGTCATAATCTATGAAAAAACTCGATAATTTTCAAATTGCCTGGCAATATTAAAAGACGCTGATTCGAGACAGCTTTCTTCCAGCCTTTGCTTCATTGGAAGAAACTCTGAAGAATAAATTGAATGAAGTTGAAGAGGATTGGAATTAATGAAGAGGGGACTGAACAAGTCCCCTCTTCGATTCTCACAATATTCCTTATGTTTTCCCGGTTTCTCAAGCCGTATAGTCCTCTTCTTAAGAGAAATATTTCTCTTTAATGATCTCTACAGGCATTTCCTCACCTGTCCATAGTTTGAAGGAAGCAGCTCCCTGGTACAGCAGCATGTACATTCCATTACCAGTCTTGCATCCTGCTTCTTTTGCTTCACGAAGAAGTCTTGTCTCCTGCGGATTATAAATTACATCAAATACAAACAGATCTTTGTGGAACATGCTTGTATCTGTGATGATCGTTCTGTCTACGTTCGGTGCCATACCAACAGAAGTACCATTTACAAGAATTGTACTCTCTGCGATAGATGCACGCAGAACTTCCGGATCAGAAAAATCATGAAGCGTTACTTTACACTCTGTGCGCTCATTTAATTTGGCAACGATTTCTTCTGCTCTTCCAAAGAAATTATCTCTTACATTAAATACATTGATCTCAGCTACGCCGTCCAGTGCAGCCTGTACCAGAATTGCAGTGGCAGCTCCACCGGCGCCAAGAAGCGTCATCTTCTTTCCGATAATATCAACGCCGTCTTCTTTAACAGCTCTCATAAATCCAACACCATCTGTTGTGTATGCAGTCAGAACCCCATTGTCATTAACGATAGTATTACATGCTCCTGAAATCTCAGATGCAGGGGATACTTTATCTGCAAGCTTACACATAATGTTCTTGCCTGGCATGGTGATATTCCATCCTCTTGCTCCCATCGTACGAAGTCCCTGTACTGCCTCCGGCATTTTATCTTCCGGTACATCAAATGCAAGATATGTATAATCCAGTCCCAGCTGATCGCATGCTTCATTATGCATTTCCGGGGAAACACTGTGCGCGACCGGGCTTCCAAGTAAACATAATAATCCGGTGTGTCCTGTGATATGTTTTGACATAATCCATATTCCTTTCCGCGTATCAAGATTTGGCGATTGCTTCCCGCCTGAATATAAAAAATATTATACACGAATTTAAAGTGATAAAGCAAAGACTATTTTTTATGTTTTAGCAGGAGGTTTGTCTGTACTTACAATAATGTTTTCAGTATACTCAAAACCCCGTCCTCTTCATAAGAAGGGCAGACTTTTTTGGCGGCTTTCTGTACTTCTTCCCTTGCATTTGCCACTGCATAGCTGACACCAGCACTTTTCAGCATCTCAATATCATTAATGTTATCCCCAAATGTACAGGTTTCTTCCGGAGTAATCCCCAGATATTCCTGTAAAAATGCAACGCTGATTTTTTATCCGCACCGTGTGGTGTACAGTCCATCCATTCTTTACCAGCACATGCCATATTCACCTTGTCCTTCCAGTATGGTGTAAAGACAGGTGCGCATTTTTCTTCACAATGATCTGTGTTATATATGGCAATCTTCATAATCTGTTCGCCCGCAAAGTTTTCTGCCAGATCCGGTACTTCTCTGATGTCATATCCATAGGAATCCCGGAGCCATCGGAACATCGGTGTATTCGCGTTTTCCGCATAACTTCTGTTCGGACTGGAAATAAAATAATCACATCCCGGCATTTCCTTTTTGGCCATACGGGCCATGTTTTTCCATATCTCATCTGACAATGTATGCACCTCAGGATTTTCAGATGTACGGATCAGGGTCCCTCCATCTGAAATATAAGAAATGATATCTTTTACCGGAGCAAACAACTGCTTTTCACTGCTGTACTGCCTGCCGGAGCATGCTACAAAATGTATGCCCTTTTCTGTCAGTTTCCTTATTACATCCATATACTCCGGGTTAATATCCAAAGTTCCATCTTTTACAAGTGTTCCATCAATATCTGATACGATAAGCTTTATCATAAAAATTCTCCTCTTCTTTTCCTCATTACTCAAAAACTATTGCAATATGCTAAAATCCGGGCTATATATATAATCTTCCGGAATTGTTCTCTTTTTTAACAGACCCGCCAGGTAAATCGGACAGTAAAAAATCTGATCTTTCATTTCAATGTTTTCATTACATAATACGATTGCCTGTTTGATCTCGTATGACTTATTCTGCATGACATTATTTAAAGCCGGATGTCTCATATAGTTTTTTCCGGATTTCACTTCTATCGGAAGCGGATATCCTTCATATTCTATCACAAAATCAAGCTCTCCCTGTTTTTTACTGTTAAAATAGTAAAGTTCAAAACCATGAGCGTAAAGTTCCTGTGCCACTGCATTTTCATAAATGGAGCCAAAATTGATATCCACTTCTTTATTCAGTATTCTGATCTGCAGACCATCGGCATACATTGCAGCCAGCAAACCTACATCTGATAAAAATAACTTGAACAGGTTTGTCGATTTTGACAGAAGCAACGGAATTTCCGGTTCCTGAACACAATAGGTTGGCAGTGCAACTCCAGCCTCCTTCAACCATATAAAACTATTTTCATATCTTGAAAACTTAAAATTTTCATTCAGATTTTTCAAAATAAATCGTTTATTTTTGCTGTTCAATTCGCTCGGAATCAGCTGAAAGATTTCTTCAAGATACAATTTGTGCTCCGGATCATATCGCGATATATCTTTCTTGTAAAGCTGAATGATTCCCTTCTGCACCTGCATGACTTCATTCAGATTGTTTGTATCTAAGTATCTCTGTACAGCAGCCGGCATTCCCCCCACAATCAGATACAATCGAAATAATTCCATCATTTTCTCATGAATCAATGGATCTATCGGCGTTCTTTCTTCAAAACATTTCTGCAGATTGTCCATTACTCTCTGTGAAACGCGATTTGCTCTGCAAAATTCAAAAAATTCATCGGAAACATTTCATAAATGGACATATATCCTACTGGAATGGAACGAATATCCTTCAATTCTACTCCCAGAAGTGAACCACTTAAAATATATCGAAAGCTCCCTTCTTCCACAAGAAATTTAATCGCAGTAACAATTTCTTTGCATTCCTGCACCTCATCAAAAAATATCAAGGTCTTTCCTTTTTCCATTGGAACATCTGTTAACGCCGATATACGAAGCAAAATGTCTCTGCTGTCTGAAGCATTTTCAAAAAGTGTAACCGCTGATGGCATTTCAAGAAAGTTAATTTCTATGACATATGGGAAATTTTCTTTTGCAAATTCTCTGATACAGTATGTTTTGCCAACCTGTCTTGCCCCTGTTATCATTAACGCGGACTTTTTTCTGTCTGAAAAAAATCCTTAATTTTTTCTTCAATTTCCCTGTATAACATTGCTCTCACTCCCTTTTATTCAGGCTATTTTGCGCTTCCGCTACATATAGTATGCCACATTTCCAATTATATAACAATATTTTTGTCCGTTTTTCCAATGTTTTTTTGCTTATTTTGTCCGTTTTTTCTCAGCATTTTTAACGTTTTTGTCCGTTTTTTCCATAATAATTAAAAAACTGCACACCGTCGCGCAATGCGTCAGTGCACAGTCCTTTATAAGCTTATTCAGAATCGGTCTTTACTGATCAGATTCCAAGTTTTTCTTTCATGTAGTCTACCGGAGTATCTTTTCCAGTGTAAAGTTTGATTGCAATCAGAGCCTGGAACAGCATCATGCTCATACCATTGTAAACTCTTTCACATCCTGCTTCTTTGGCCTGCTTCATCATAACTGTTTCGCGTGGTGCATAAACTGTATCTGTTACGATCAGGTCTTTCTTGAAGAAAGAAGGATCCGGGATATTGGAAAGGTCTTCGAGTGGATGCATTCCTACACCTGTTGCATCACAGAACAGGTCTGCTGCATGCATTTTTTCTTTGAGGAGATCATGATCTGCAAGATCGTTCATTGTAGCTTTGCAGTTTGTGTTCTTGTTGATCAGGTCAACGATTTCTTCTCCACGGCTATAGAATTTATCTTTGATGTTGAAGATTTCAATCTCAGCGATTCCGTCAAGAGCTCCGCGTACTGCGATTGCTGTTGCAGCTCCGCCGGTTCCGATCAGGACCATCTTCATTCCTTTAAAATCAATGCCTTCTTCTTTGAGTCCCTGCCAGTATCCCATACCGTCAGTGTTGTAGCCTTTGAGTTTTCCTGTAACCTGTCCGTTTCATCACGCATGTTTACAACTGTGTTGATGGCACCGCATAATTTGGCAGCTTCATCAACTTCGTCCAGATATTTGTGAACAACTGTTTTGTTCGGCATGGAGATGTTGGAACCAAGCATTTTAAGCGCACGGATACTCTGAACAGCATCTTTCAGGGAATCATTATCTACTTCAAATGCAAGCTGAATAACATCATCGCCGTTTTTGTCATATGCGAGGTTGTGAGTTGTCGGTGACTGTGTGTGACGGATCGGGTAAGCCATTAATCCTACTAATTCTGTATGTCCTGTAATGTTTGGCATGATTTTTTCCTCTTTTCTTTTAATGAAATTATATATATTCTGATACCAACGACTTGGATCTTTGCTCCCTTAGTATCATTTATTCAAGTGGTTCCAGATGCAGGTATCCCTGTGACTCCAACACGTTCAGGATCGCACGACCTTCCATGGTACCTTCCATAATACGGCGGGCACGTACAGAATCACCAATTGTATATACATAGGTATCTGTATCTTTAAATGCCTCTTCAAGTCCCGGAAGTACCGGATTGTTAGAACGCATTCCAAGGCAGTTGAAGCCAAGATCGAATTCCATATCCTTGATCTGACCATCCGGAAGTTTTACTGTGAATGCATTTTCTTTTACTTCCTGAAGTGCTGTGTTTACATATTCCTTAACACCATACTTATCGTGTGTCTCACGCATGGAACATTTGGTGATCGGATCTGCAAGCATACCGATCTGAGGAAGCATATCAATGATCGTACACTCTGCTCCGCGAGGCGCGAAGTATTCAATCACATCAAGTCCTACAGAACCTCCGCCGACTACGACGACTTTTGCCCTGACAGGCTTCATCCGGGTATTTTCCTGCATTCAGGTTATTGATCATATCAAAGATCGTAGCCACATTCCGGCCTCAATGTTCTCTTTCAGCCTTTAATTCGTGGAACAAGCGGCACGGAACCTGTTGCATTTACAACGATATCCGGTTTGAACTGTTTTACTTTCTCAACAGTTGCCTCTGTGTTCAGGAAAACATAAAGATTTTTCAGTCTTGCAGCACGTGCTTCCAGATATTTCGGGAAATCTTTCATACGAGTCTTGCTCGGAAGATCCGAAATAAATGTGGAGAGACCTCCAAGGTGATCTTTCTTTTCCAGTACAAATACATTACAGCCAACTTCAGCTGCTGTACATGCAGCTTCCAGACCTGCAGTACCACCTCCTACAACTACGACGTTGCAGTTTCTGTTGACTTTAAGTGCTTTATAAATATCACCTTCCGGTACAGCCGGGTTGACGGTACAACGGATCGGACGGTTTACGCCGATACGGTTTCCTGCACATCCAACATTACATGAAATACATTTACGAAGAATATCTTCTTCTCCGTTCTCGACTTTCTTAACCCAATTCGGCTCTGCGATCAGACCACGTCCCATTCCGACGATGTCCACATCCCCACTTTCGAGAACTTTCTCAACGATCTTCGGATCACGATAGTTACCGGCATTGATGACCGGTTTCTTAAATTTGTCTTTTACGGCTCTTGCCATATAGGATCTCCAGCCATCCGGAAGGAAGTTAGAGTCGATCTGGTACTGAAGAGACGGATTCAGACCACAGGAAACATCATACATATCTACGAACTCATCCAGATATTCCAGATATTCCAGTGTATCTTCCAGAGTGTTTCCACCCGGTACTCTTTCTTCAGCAGAGATACGAACGATGATCGGGAACCATGGTCCTACATTTTTACGAACCTCTTCGAGTACCATACGTGGAAAACGAAGACGGTTTTCTACAGAACCCCCGAACTCGTCTGTTCTCTTATTATAATAAGGAGAGATAAACTGGCTCATCAGATAAGAATGTCCGCAGTGGATCTCGATTGCATCAAACCCAATTGCCTGGACACGCTTTGCAGCCTCTCCGTATTTTTTTACAGTTGTAAGGATTTCTTCTTTTGTCATCGGTCGCGGAACTTCTCCGCCTGCCTTTGTAGGGATATTGGAAGAAGAAACAGTTTCCATTCCGGTTCTTGCGGAAGAAGCAGATGCTCCGGCATGGTTTACCTGAATTGCTACAGTCGCACCATTTTTATGAAGGTTTTCTACGAGCTGATAATAACGTGGCATAAAACTGTCATGGTCGATACGGATCTGACTTGTACCATTAGAGCCTGCCGGATACTCGATGTTGGCATTCTCCAGAATGATAAGACCTGTGCCACCTTTTGCACGAAGTGAGTAGTAATTCATATGACGGTTACTCATCTCACCGCTTGTTTCACCGTAGTTGGTTCCCATCGGAGTCATTGCAATACGGTTTTAATAGTCGTTCTTTTAATCGTAATTGGTTCAAAAATCTTTGGGTAATCACTCTTCATGAAATAATCTCCTATTCATAAATAATAAAATATGATATTCACATGAGTGGCAATCCTTTGTTTGTGACACAATTATCATAACTCTTTGTATTAAAAATTAACAATATCTTTCAGATAAATTTTTGATACGTTTTCGGTATCATTCGCATCTTCCGCCTGCTGCCCCTTCATATAATTAATAAAACGCTCTACAGCCGGCAGACGGTAACGGTCTTTCATCCAGAACATAAATACCTGACGATAGATCTGCAATCCCTTTAGTTTGTGGATATTGATGCCGTCTGCATTCAAAAGGATATCTGTCTGCGGCATCAGCGCAATCCCGAAATTTTCTTTTACCAGAGATACGATTGAATATTCATCCGGACATTCTACGATCGTACTCGGATGAATCTGATATTTATTGTATAAATGTTTTACATACGTTCCCATCCAGGATTCTTTCTCATAGCCAATCACCGGATAATGATTCATCTCTGAAAGTGGTATTTCCCGGATTCCTGCAAGCGGATGATCCTTTGGCGTAATGAGCACCAGTTCCTGTGCACTGAGCGGAAAAACTCCATATCTTCTTTCTTAAGATATCCGCCAAATCCTATATCAAGTTCCCCGGTACGCACCTTTGCAGCGATCGCCGGTGTATGGTTCTGCCAGAAATTGAAGACCACATTCCTATTCTCTTCTTTATTCAGGAATTCTCTCACTTTATGCGGAATATAATGCCCTGCAAGCGGGAAAATATAACCGATATCGATCTTGCCGCCGTCCGAAGAAAGCTCCTGCATCTTGCCGACCGCCACATCACAGTCTGCCGCGATCCGGTCTGCATGCTCCAGAAAAAGCTGTCCTGCCTTGGTCAGTGTCACTCCCCTGCCTTTTTTTTCAAATAAAGCTACCCCAAGTTCGCTTTCCAGTACTGCCATCGAGCGGCTCAGAGACGGTTGTGATATATAAGTTCCTCTGCTGCCTGGTGATAATTTTCCAGTCTTGCCACTTTCTGAAAATACAGAATCTGATTTAGTGTCATTACCTTCTCCTCCTGTATAATATACCTCTTATTCTGCAGTATTACCCGTTACTGTTTGTACCATCTACAGCAACCTGATCTTTCCTATTTTCCTTCCTTATATAAATAGCTAAAATTTATCAGTTATTATACCATATTAATGCATTCAATGCATTAGTTTTCCACTTTAAAAGCATTAGACTACATGCATTGTTCCTGTTACAATACAATTAAATGTTATTTTTTAACACAATGTAACCCGGCATTTCTGATGTTTGTGACAGAACAAAAAGAAAACCGAAGAAAACTACTGTTCACTCCGTTCAAAGTTACCCGTGAACAGTAACAGCACAATTACTTTAGGAAAAGGAGAATAACATGAACAAAAATACCTGCCAAGTGCATTGATTTTGTACTTAAACTACTTCATCCACGGTGTTGGATGCTCTATTCTGGGACAGGCTGTTATCAAAGACGCTCTCGCTACCGCATGGGGCGTTGAGGCAATGGCGATCACAGCGATCTCTGCTGCTCTCGGTCTTGGACGACTGATCGCGCTTCCGTTTGCCGGTCCTCTTTCAGACAAACTTGGACGTCGCATTTCCACAGCAATCGGCAGTGCTTCCTATGCAATCTACCTGATCGGTCTTGCCCTTGCATTTAACGCAGGCACAAGCGGTGGTTACACGATTGCTTATGTATGTGCAATCCTTGGTGGTATCGCAAACTCATTCCTTGATACAGGTATCTACCCTGCAGTTTCCGAAATCATCTACAAAGCACCTGGTGTTGCAACCATGGGAATCAAATTCTTTATCGCAATCGCTCAGATGCTGCTTCCATTCGTACTTGGAGCAACCGTAGCTACAACTGCTGCAGGACTTACTTCCTACAACCGTCTGTTCTATGGATGTGGAATCATCTACCTTGTACTCTTCGTACTGGTATTCCTCTTCCCACTTCCAGACGCAGACCAGATGGCAGCAGGTAAAAAAGAAGGACTTATCGACAGCCTGAAACACACACACTTCTCCTTCGAATCCATCGCAATGATCCTGATCGGTTTCACATGCACAGGTACTTCCAGCTGTGGCTGAACTGTGCACAGAACTTGCAAAAGAAAATGTAGGCTGGGCTGACCCGTCTATCATGCAGACTTATTATTCCGCAGGAACACTGATCGCACTTGTTGTGACAGCACTCCTCACAAGAAAGATCAAAGATGTTCGTTTTATTGTAATCTATCCGGTTATCTGTCTTGCAACTCTGATCGTTGTTCTGACAGGTCAGAACCAGACACTGATGATCGCAGGTGCATTTATCATCGGATGGGCAGGCGCAGGTGGACTGCTCCAGATTGCTACCTCTGTATGTAACATGCTCTTCCCTAAGATCAAAGGTACGGTAACTGCTCTGGTTATGATCGCATCCTCTCTGTGTAACTACACGATCCTGACAGCAGCATCCAAAATGCAGCCATCTCAGGTTATGATCATGAACATCGTACTTACAGCAGTTGGTGTTGTACTTGGTCTGTTTGTAAACATCCGTTACAAAAAATGGTTGAACTCGCAGAAGCTGAGAACTAAAATGAGAACCAGGGGCGAAAAGTCCAATAGCTGTTCATGCTTGCACGATAAGGCATCTGGACTTGGAACCCGTCGTAATCATTATATAATAGAAAGGAAACTCATCATGAATACAGTTAAAATCCGTGATATCGAAATCGGTGCAGGTGCACCGAAAATCATCGTTCCGATCGTTGGTATTACAAAAGAAGATATCATTGAAGAAGCAAAAACTTTTGATTCTATCCCGGTTGATGTTGTTGAGTGGCGTGTAGACTGGTTTGAAGGTGTTTTTGATTTTGCAAAGGTTGAAGATGTATTGAAAGACCTTCGTACAGTTCTTGGTAACATCCCACTTCTCATGACTTTCCGTACTTCCAAAGAAGGTGGAGAAAAAGCAATCGAGCCGGATGCTTATGCAGAACTCAACATCAAAGCAGCTCAGACCGGATATGTAGATCTCATTGACGTTGAGATCTTCACAGGTGATGAGATCGTTAAAAAGATCATCGACGGAGCTCATGCAGCAGGTGTTAAGGTTATCGCTTCCAACCATGACTTCTTCAAAACTCCTGCTAAAGCAGACATCATCTATCGCCTCCGTAAGATGCAGGACATGAATGCAGATATTCCAAAGATTGCCGTTATGCCACAGAACAAAAAGGATGTTCTGACTCTTCTGGCTGCAACAGAGGAAATGGCAACAAATTATGCTGACAGACCGATCATTACCATGTCTATGGCAGGTACTGGCGTGATCAGTCGTCTCTGCGGTGAAGTATTTGGTTCTTCCATGACATTTGGTGCCGCTAAGAAAGCATCTGCACCGGGACAGATGGGAGTAAATGATCTGAATACAGTCCTTGGACTTCTTCACAATGCAATGTAACATATAATATATTTACTTCTTGAAAACACCGGTATTTTTATTTAAAATAGAAATATCGGTGTTTTTATAACTGCAAAGCGTTGAACTGTTACAGTCACATTACCATCTATACTTATTTTAAGGGAGGTCCTTCATGAAAAAAATACTTCACTGGCTGGACGAGAATCTCGAAGAATTTATCCTGGTCATCTTCCTGATTGCCATGACACTGATCATGGGGATTCAGATATTCTGCAGATATGTTCTTGGAATGTCCCTGTCCTGGTCCGAAGAACTTACCAGATATCTCTTCATCTGGTGTGGATTCTTGAGTGTAAGCTACTGCAGCAAAAAATGCCTTTCTATTAAGATCGAGCAATTTGTCGCAATTTTCCACGCCGCGGAAAAGCAATCTTCAAAGTAGTGAATCACACCTTCGAGCTGATCTTTTTTATTTACATGATTCCGTTTGCTTATTCTTATATGATGTCTTCTGTTCACAGCGGACAGCTTTCACCGGCATGCGGCATTCCGATGTACTATGTACAGGCCGCACCTCTGGTTTCTTTTGTACTGGTCGCATTCCGTGTCCTGCAGCGCTGGATCATTGAGTTCCGTGTTGCAAGAGGTGAAAATGTATTTGACCCGGCACATCCGGAACGCAATACCCCAGAATCCTTTATCCAGGCAAATGCAGAATCCCACAACGAACCTGCTCTGGAATCAGGAATCGATAACCGCATCAACACGATCAAAAATTCAAATGAGGAGGAACACTAAATGCCAGTTGTAGTTTTATTTATTATCTTTGTTGTCTTACTGGTCATCGCAGTTCCGGTATCCATCACCCTTGGAATCACATCTGTTCTTCCGTCTGTGTTTGATCCGTCCTTTACTGTTGGTGCCAAATATCTGATTCGTGCCATGTTTGGCGGTCTGGACTCCTTCCCGCTCCTGGCAGTTCCAATGTTTGTCCTTTCCGGTATCATCATGGCCAAGGGCGGTATTTCCAAAAAGCTGTTTGATGTTTTTGCCTATTTTCTTGGCAAATTCACTGCTGGTATGCCATGTGCCGTAATCGTCACCTGCCTTTTTTACGGTGCGATCTCCGGTTCTGCTCCGGCAACGGTTGCCGCAGTTGGAAGTATGACGATTCCAATCCTGTCCCATCTTGGTTATGATCTGACATTTTCTACCGCAATCGTTGCAGTGGCTGGTGGACTCGGTGTTATCATTCCGCCTAGTATTCCATTCATCATGTACGGCATGGCATCGGGTGCATCTGTCAGTGATCTGTTTCTTGCCGGAATTATCCCAGGACTCATGATCGGAGCCCTGCTCATGCTCTATGCGATCTATCACTGCAAACGCTACGGTGAAGACAAAGAAAAAATCCATGCAGAGGTACAGATGCTTCATGACAAAGGGCTTCTGAAAGTGCTCAAAGAAAGCTTCTTTGCACTGTTAAGCCCGGTCATCATTCTCGGATGTATCTACACAGGTGTTGCTTCTCCGACAGAAGCTGCTGTTATCTCCGTATTTTATGCCCTGATCATCAGTCTGTTCGTATACAAGAGCATTAAGCTCCGTGATATCTGGCCGATCCTTGTAGAAGCGATCCGTACTTTTACACCGATCCTGTTCATCCTGGCAGCCTCTACTGCCTTCTCCAGAGTACTGACTCTGATGCAGGTACCGCAGACCGTCAGCGAATTTATCCTGAACAATTTCCACAGTCCGGTTGCAATCCTGCTGATCATTAATCTCTTCCTGCTGATTGTAGGAATGGTCATGGATACCACACCGGCAATCCTGATTCTGACACCGATCCTACTTCCGATCGTGCAGGCTATCGGTATGAATCCAATCCAATTTGGTGTAATCATGGTTGTCAACCTTGCCATCGGATTTGTAACTCCACCAATCGGAGTCAATCTGTTCGTTGCAAGTTCACTGACAGATGTGCCGGTTATGCAGATTGCAAAAAAGCCCTGCCAATGATCGCATTTTTCCTGGCAGCGCTACTCCTGATCACTTTCATACCGGCAATCTCTATCGGAATCTTATAGGAGGAAAGACATGAAAAAATTTACTACATGCAATACATCCGATAAGAAAAATCGTTACATCCTCCGTATGCTCCCGGTGCTGACTGTGCTGGTGCTTTGAGCATTGCCCTTACAGGATGTGGTACTTCTTCTGAAGATGAAGTACAGCGTTATTCCTGGCCACTGGCAACCGCCAGCCCGGAAGACACTGTTACACAGATCTTTGCAGAAAGTTTGCCGAGGAAGTCGCAGATTTAAGCGATGGCAAATGAAGATCCAGGTATACGCGAACTCCACACTCGGTGGTGACCGCGACCTGCTTGAAACCTGCTCAGATGGAGATATCCCGTTTGTCGTGCAGAATACTGCACCTCAGGTTTCTTTCATGAGTGACCTGGCAGTCTTTGATCTTCCATGTGTTTTTGATTCTCTTGACGACTGTCGTAAGAAGATCGATGACCCGGAATTCTACAGCCTAATCAGTAATGTTTACACCGACGGCGGCTATCATCTTCTCGGTATGGCAGACCAGGGTTTCCGTGTCATGAGCACAAACAAAACAGTCAATAGCTTCGCAGATTTCAAAGGTCAGAAGATCCGTACTATGGAAAACAGTTATCATCTGGCATTCTGGAAGGCACTCGGTGCAAACCCGACTCCAATGAGTTTCAGTGAGGTTTATATCGGTCTTCAACAGCATACGATCGATGCGCAGGAAAATCCATATGAAGTTATCGTTTCCAACAACTTATATGAACAGCAGGATTATGTGGTCGAGACCAATCATCTTCCGCATCTGATCTCTCTGATCGTCAACGATGATTTCTTTAAGGATCTTCCGGAGAATGAACAGGATATCATGACAGAAGCCGCACAACTTGCAACAGAATACGCAAGAGAACAGTCCGATGCACGTATTGCAGATAAAATTGCAACCATCGAAGAAAGCGGTACACAGATCATTACCCTGTCCGATGAGACACGTAAAGAGATCCGCGAGGCATCCAAAGGCGTGTATGATTCGATTAAGAAAGTGATCAAGCCGGAGATTTATGAAACATATATGGATAAAGAATAATACCAGCGATGAGATGTAAAATTACGTATCCTATCTGTTTTATACAGGCTGTTGAAAAAATCCGGATATACTAAGAAAAGAAAATCCTACAAAAAACAGCCCCCACAATGACAAACATCGCTGTCGCTCAAACAGTGTCATTTTGTGGGGCAAAGTAGTATTTTATTTCTTAAGTATATCTACGAATCTTTTCAAGGCCTGTACAACCCAGACAGGATACGTTTTTTATCCCTCATTCGTGGTAGTTATTCTTATGGGGGAGGACACGACGGGGCTCCGCCCCGGGATGCGGACAGCGGCTGCGCCGTTAGCCATAGACTGGAGGCGCAGGCACGCTCTTTTCCCATTTGAACAGTATTTCAAATGTAAAGTAAAAAACGTCTCATAGATGTTTATCAGGCCTGAAAAGATCTGTCAGAAGTACTTAGTGAAGAGAATTCTACTTTGCTTCAAAAATGGCACTGTCTGAGCGACAGCGAGTTTGACATTTTCGAAGTGGTTTTTGTAGAATTATCTTCTCTTAGTACTTCCAGATCTTTGAACTAGCCTGTAAGAACAGCTATGAGACGTAATTAGTTTATATTTTATACTGTGACTTTCTCATTATTTCACATTAAGGTATACATCCTCATGTGTATGGAACCCTCCATCTATGACCACTTCATCCATATTCTCTTTCGTCACAGCCACCGGCGTGATCTTATAATACGGAATCTCATATTCTCCATCATTGGTCGTCTCGGTAACAGGATATTCACAGTCAGCTGACCCGATATCCTCCCCATTTCCAAGCATCACCGCCAGTGTCGCCGCCGTAGATGCTTCCTGCTCAATTGGCTTATACACCGTCATGGTCTGGGTTCCTTCTACAATACGCTGGCATGCAGCCAGTTCTGCATCCTGTGCGACAACAGCGACCTGTCCGGCAAGGCGGTTTTCGGACAAAACTTTAACTACCTGACTTGCCAGATCGTCATTACCACACATAACACCAACAATATCATCCGTCACTTCCAGCCCTTGTTTACATGAGTTTCCGCTATTTCTGCAAGCCAGTTATCACAATAACCGGAATAAACGATATTAAGCTTACTATCCACCAGTGCATCTTTAAATCCCTTCTCAACTTCCTCAACATTTTTATCTGTCGGTGATCCATAAATCGCAAAGATATTTCCGCCATCCGGGCAAGCTTTTTTCAGGCTTCACCCATCAGTGTTCCAACCATCTCATTGTCGATCGTAATATACAGATCCGCATTTACATTGGGAATGATACGGTCATAGCAGATTACACAGATTCCTTTGCTTTTTGCTTCTTTTACCACATCATATAATGCATCGCCATCAATTGGTATAATAATGATCACGTCCATTTTTTTCTGGATGAAGTACTCAATCTGAGAAATCTGTTCCTCCACTTCTCCTCCGGCCACCTGCACATTTACTTCTGCCCCAAGACTCTGCGCTGTAGACACAAACATATCACGGTCACGCAGCCATCGTTCAATTACAAAAGAATCAAAGCTAAGTCCAATCTGCAGTTTATCCTCTTCTGTTGTATGTGCTGTTTCCGTCTCCACACTCTGCTTTCCACATCCTGTAAGCATCAGTGCAAGCACTATCCCGATTATAAGAAAAATGCCTGTTTTCTTTTTCATTTTCCATACCTCGTTTTATATTCACTTGGTGTCATATCTGTCTGTTTCTTAAAAATCCTGCTGAAATAATTCGGATCTGTATAACCACTCCGGATCCCGGCTTCTTTAATACTGATATCCGGCTGAGCCAAAAATTCCTTAGCTTTTTCTATCCGCACCTTCGTCACATATTCAATAAGTTTTCTCCGGTCTCTTCTTTAAAGATCTTGCTGAAGTAATAAGGCTGATATTTACAATGCCAGATACATCATCCAATGAGATGTCTTTATTATAATTCTCCTGGATATACAGCATCGCTTTCTTTGCAGCAGAATTGGACTGGTCTTCCTTCTGATCCCGGATTGCGCGGCAGGCATTCACCATCTTGTCCAGAAACCATTTTCGCAGTTCTTCATACCCTGTACATGCCATGGCTGCATCAAGATAATCGCGTCGATAGCTAAATCCATAATTGATCGCGCCTGCTTCAAATGCTTTTTTCTCACCCCAGATAATATATTCCAGGGTCTTCAGCCGGATGTTATTCATGTCGTCTGCATAATGTGCCACCATCCAGTCAAAAAACACATTTATCTCCTGGATACATTCTTTTTCTTTTCCCTCTTCCAGATAACGGAAAATATTTTTTTCCATCTCTACCGGAAATTCCTCATCATACACACCATTCTGGGAAAGATCTTCGATATGTATCACACGGCTCTTGCTTCCATTCAATGCACGCAGTGCCTCACGATAAGAGCGCTCCATCTCCTGCATTTCCCGTACTCTTCCGATTCCGACACGAAATTTCGCTTCGATACGATCTTCTAATCGGGTAATCAGGCTTCGTGCCTGTTCAACCAGATCGATTCTTTCTTCATATGGATTCTCAGACAGTGCACACGGAACCACGATTGGAATACGATTGGACATGATCGATCCCACTGCACAGGAAAAAGAAGATTTTACGATATCTCTCAATTCCGCATAAAAGTCCTGTGCCTTAACATTCATTCCAACCGGGCTTACCAGCCTTCCATTCTCATAAGACTGTCCAAACTGAATGATCATAACATAGCCCTGTTTTTCCTCAATATCCAGAAGCTGTTGGTAATAGTCTGCCACCTGCATCTCCTGTTGGAAAAGAAGGCTTCCAACAAAACTGTTTTCTACGACCGGAATGACTGTTTCCAGTTTTTCCTGTATTCTCAGAAGGTTACTTCGCTGATTTCTTTTTGTATCAACTTTTGCTGTGGCCTCTTCCACTGCTGCAATGATCTTGGCCTTTGAGATTGGCTTTGTCAGATATCGCTCGACTCCCAGATCAATTGCTTCTTTTGCATAATCGAATTTGTCATAGGCCGATACAACATAAAACAGAGCTGTTGTATTAAATTTTCTTATTTCTCGCATAGCCTGTATTCCATTAATACCAGGCATATGAATATCCATAAATACGATATCCGGATGAAAAGTCTCCGCGATCTCTGTTACGGCTCTTCCTGTTTTGGCAGTTTCTACGATGCATGAATCCCCAAATGTACTGGATATAACATTCTTAAAGGCTTCCAGCATGATTCCTTCATCATCTGCAACTAAAATTCGATACATTCTTCTGTCTCCCCTTTGTTATGCAATATTTCCACATTATTCTCATTCCAGTTCATCTTTATACACAGGAAGGATGATATGAACTCTGGTCCCTTTCCCTGGTCCATCACTTTCAATCGTAAACAGATTTTCTTCTTTTATAATACAGCTGTAGTCTGTCAATTACATTCCGAACAGCAATTCCCGTGGAAAAACGGTCTTCTTCATTCTGATCTGCGCGTCCGGCCATAACCCTAGCTATCATTTCTTCTGTCATTCCCGCACCATTGTCGCTTACTGTAACATCCAACATCTCACCATTTCGGTGAATTTCCATACGGATCCATCCCGTTTCCATACAGTCATGAATTCCATGCTGCACTGCATTTTCAACCAGTGGCTGCAGAATCATACTCGGAATACGAATATTATCAATACCTTCATCCACTTCCTTAATATAGGTGATATCTCCGGCAAAACGGACATTCAGGATATAAATGTAGTTATCTACCGCCCCAATCTCCTCCCAGAGCATGGCGTCTTCTTCCATCTTACGTACATTATAACGGAAAAAATCTGCCATCTTTTCAAGAAAAATTCCTGTATTATCCGCATCCCCCATCATGGCAAGCTGTGCACCTGCATTCAGACTGTTAAACAAAAATGTGGATTGATCTGCGCCTGAAGGTATTTCAGCTGAGCCTCCTTCAGATGGGTTTCCATAAGAAGCTCCCGTTCCTTCATCTGTGCCTGACGTTCCATGCTTTCCTTAAGCTGCTCAATATTCTGCCGGATACTTTCCAGCATCTGGTTAAAACTTCGTGTTACAACACCAACCTCATCTTCAACAACTACCGGAAGCTGAGGTACATTTAAGTTACCCTTTGCAACTTCATGCGCTGTATTGGACAATGCTGTAAGTGGACGGATCATATTACGGACAAGAAGCGTTGTGACTGCAAGACCAAGTGCATATACAACCAGCATAACGAAAATACAGAGTTTATAGAGTACATTCATTGCTAAGAGCAGCAGCTGGTAATTTGCCGAGTTCGTTTTAAATCGTAAATTATTCAGCTTATAAATATAGACATTGATATATTCATAAAGCTCATTTTCATCTTCGTAGGAAGTTTTGTATTTTTCTACATTTCTTCCTCGTTTTGCCTGAACCGTCTCATTTGTCTGTTCCAGATAACTTTCTGACATTCTCCGGATATTTTTTCCAGCATTTTCACTTCATTATCCAGATTTCGGTCATTCAGTCTTCGATCAGATTCTTGTAATTCTGTTCATAACGATAATAATTTTCCAGAGCCTGTGTGCTCTTGGTATTTAAATATTCATAAACCGTACTCTCTACCTGCTCCAGCGATTCCGAGAGTTCATTCACAGCCGTATTACTGGAAAAGACTGCATCAATTCTTGTAACCGCTGTATGAATCTGCTTAAAGATAAACACATTGATTCCCAGCGCAAACACAAGAACCAGAAGCATAACTCCGCTCAGTCGGGTCTGTATAGAGTTTTTTACGGAAGATATCTCTTTTCCCTGTCTCATTTCTCATCCTCCGTCCTGTAATCCTTTGTATTCTCCTTTGTGATCACATGCTGGTTTACACTATAATAGTTATTACTATGTCCAAGTGACAGATACTCATCCAGTGCATTGACGCTGTATCGGCCAATCTCGTCCATATCCAGAGCAATCGCAGAAGAAATGATTTCCTTATCGATGGCATCCAGAATCACATCTGAATAGTAGAATCCGATCACTTTGACATTACCTACCTGGTTATAATCGATCAGTGCCTGATAAACACACTCTGTCACAACTTCGTCCATACATACCAGAACGTCAGGTAGATTTTCATCATTTACAAACATGTCACGTACAAATTCTTCTGTATCAAAATCTGCACTGCTGTCTACACAGTATTCCGTCAGGTCTACAGACTGACCTGTTTTTTCTGTGCCTCCAGTTCCTTTTTGACCTGCGAATAGACAAGATTCGTCTCCTGTGTCTTGGAACTGGATGTAGAAAGAAACATGACACTGGTAGTTCCCTGCGCTTTCAGCATGCCGCTAATCTGCTCTGTGTAAGCACTTCCCGTCTGATAACTGTTTAAGCCGACAAAACTGATCCTGCCTGTTGCAGTATCATCCGTCATAACCGTTACTACAGGGATTTTTTCCTTCAATGCTTCATTGATCAGATGCTGCTCTTCTTTACTTCCATCCGCTTCCAGAATGATTCCATCCACCTGGGAAGCAATTCCGATTTTCAGACAGTCTGCCTGAGAATAGCCGTTCATCTGTTCAGGAGAAAGAAGTTCTACATACGCATCTTTCTCTTCTGCTTCCTTGGATGCACTCTCATAAACCGATTGCCACATACCAGTATCTTTATCATTGGAGATCATCAGATAATGTCTCTGATAGCTTGCCGCATGCTCCCCTTCTCCAAGCTCTACTCTGTCCAGACTTTTCTGAAAATAAATCCAGATACCGGAAAGAAAAAAGATGCAGCCTGCCAGGATGCAAAAAACTGTCAGTGTAAATTTCTTCATAGCTTTCATTCTTTCTGTTTATTTTTATCAGATATCAGTGTAACATATTCCACTCCATAGTGCAAAAGTGTTGTTGTCCATTTCATATCCAGTTATAAAAAGGGCCATTGCGTTACACGCAATGACCCTTCATCATTCATTTTATTGATTTGTTATCTGCTTCTATCATCCATTCTTTCTGTTGGATAATACATCGAATACTACTGCGATCAGAAGTACGGCACCTTTTACTACATACTGCCAGGAATCACCGATACCCATGATTGACATACCCATGTTGATAACACCAAGGAGAAGTGCACCGATTACAACACCACCTACAGTACCGCTACCGCCGTATGCGGAAGCACCACCGATGAAACAGGAGCCGATCGCATCCATCTCGAAGGAAGTACCTGTGCTACCATTTACAGAACCTACACGTGCTGCACAGAGAAGACCTGCAAGACCTGCAAGAAGTCCCATGTTTACATATGCAATGAAGTAAACTTTGTTTGTATCAATACCGGAAAGCTGTGTAGCTTTCTCATTACCACCAATTGCGTAGAAGTAAACGTCCAAATGCTGTTTTGGATGTAATAAAGTTGTAGATCAGGCAGATTGCAACTACCCAGATGAACATTACGGAGATACCTTTGTACTGGAACAGTTTGTAGCAGTACCAGAGGATAACTACTGCGATGATAACAGCTTTGCTGTAATCAGAAAATGCTGTATTCTGACGATATCCTCTTTTTGCTTTGTTTGCTCTGGAACGAACTACACTGAAGATTACATATACAGCAACAACAATACCAACAATCAGTGCTGAATAGTTTGCAGTGTCATCCAGTCCAGGAATATTAATATAAGAAGTAAATACTTTCAGGAAATCTTTGTTCTGGATAGAAACAGTTTTGTTGTCCAGAATCAGACGTCCAAATCCACGGAAGATGAACATACCAGCAAGCGTTGTGATGAATGGAGGGATACGTTTGTAACCGATCCAGTAACCCTGCCAGATACCTACCAGAAGGCCAACAACCAGGCAGATGATGATGGTCAGATATGGGTTCATTCCCTTGTTGCTGATAAGTACTGCTGCAAGACCGCCAACCAGGCAGATTACAGCACCAACAGAAAGGTCGATGTTACCACCTGTCAGGATACATAATAACATACCACAGGCAAGAACGAGAACATAACCATTCTGAAGCATTAAGTTTGACATGTTCTGTGCATACAGGAGTCTTCCGTTTGTCAATCCACAGAACAGGATAAATACGATCACCAGTGCAATGACCATTGTATACTTTCTTAAGAAATCTTTTACATTAAATTTCATTTTTTTACCCCTTTCCCAGTAACTGTTCAGTCACTATTTCTTATTTTTTATTCTGTTCCTGCATGATCGAAGCCATGATACGTTCCTGAGTTGCCTCTTCCGCTGTAAATTCACCAGCCAGACGCCTTCACTCATAACATAGATTCGGTCACACATACCGAGAAGTTCCGGCATTTCAGAAGAAATCATAATGACTGATTTTCCATCTTCTACCATCTTGTTGATCAGGCAGTAGATATCATATTTTGCACCTACATCGATACCTCGTGTAGGTTCATCCAGAATCAGGATATCCGGTTCTGTAAACATCCACTTACCAAGCAGAGCTTTCTGCTGGTTACCACCGGAAAGGTTACCGATTTTCTGCTCATTGGAAGGAGTCTTGGTTCCCATTTCCTTTGTCATCTCATCTGCCAGATGAACTTCCATATCTGTATTGACGACACCTTTCTCACAGACTTTGGAAAGTCTGGCAAGTGTTGTATTAAATCGAATGGATTCTCCGAGAATCAGTCCGTTTGTCTTACGGTCTTCTGTTACATATGCAAGACCATGACGGATCGCATCGTGCGGATTCTTGAGATTTACTTTTTCTCCCTTGATATAAAGTTCACCGGAAATATTGGATCCGTAGCTCTTGCCAAATACAGACATTGCAAATTCTGTACGTCCTGCACCCTGCAGTCCTGAGAAACCGACAACCTCACCTTTATGTACCTTACAGTTAATTTTATTATCTACGATCTTCTCGGGATAGAGTGGATGATGAACGGTCAGTCTTTTACTTCCAGCATAACCTCTTTGCTGACATTATGTTTTCTGGTAGGATAACGGTCATCCATAGAACGGCCAACCATACCTTTGATGATACGGTCTTCACTTAAATCATCTACACCCTTGGTCAGTGTCTCGATCGTTGTACCATCTCGGATGATCGTACAGCGGTCTGCACAGTAGATGATCTCATTCAGTTTATGAGTGATGATGATAGAGGTCAGTCCGTTCTTCTTGAATTCCATCAGAAGATCCAGAAGCATCTTTGCATCTTCATCATTCAGAGATGAAGTAGGCTCATCCAGGATCAGAAGTTTAACCTTCTTAGAGAATGCCTTTGCGATCTCTACCAGCTGCTGTTTACCTGTTCCGATATCTTTGATCAGTGTCTGTGCAGATTCATGGAGTCCAACCTGTGCCATGTGTTTTTCTGCTTCACTGTATGTTCTGTCCCAGTCAATGCTGCCGCTTTTATTTTTAATCTCGTTTCCGAGAAACATATTCTCGCCAATAGAAAGTAACGGAATCAGCGCAAGTTCCTGATGGATGATAACGATTCCTTTCGCTTCACTGTCGTTCAGGTTTTTAAACTTGCATTCCTCACCTTCATAGGTAACTGTACCTGTATAACTTCCATATGGATACTGACCACTTAAAACGTTCATCAGTGTGGATTTTCCCGCACCGTTTTCACCGATCAGCGCGTGAATCTCTCCTCGCTGGACTTCAAGATTTACATTGTCCAGAGCTTTGACACCGGGGAACTCTTTTGTAATGTGATCCATTACTAAAATATTGTCTGCCAAAATGGCGCCCCCTTTCAAAAAACCGGGCGGGGCTCTTCACCCCGCCCTAAAATTTCAAATTACATGTTTTATTGGTTACTTAAGCAATTTTTTCTGCTTACTGTGCTGGATGAAGATATCCGTCATCGTCCTGTGTATAGTATCCTGTGTCAACCAGTTCTTCTTTCATGTTGTCTTTTGTTACAACTGTAGGAACCAGAAGGAATGATGGGCATTTATGTCCTTCAGATGTTTCATAGGATTCTGTATCATATGCACAATCGAAATCCCATTTGGAGTTTGTGATCAGAGAATCATCAATTGTGTCACCTTTCAGCATTGCTTCTGCAAGGTCAAGAGTAACAACTGCTTCGTTTGCAACTGCTTTGTAAACTGTCATGGACTGTTTTCCATCTACGATGTTTGCAAGGTTAGCTTCGTCACCATCCTGTCCTGTGATCAGAACGTCGTTTTTGCCTGCATAGTCAGATTCGATAGCCTGTGTAACACCAAGTGCTGTGGAGTCATTGGAGCAAAGAGCTACATCAAGCTGTGTTCCGTCTGCATAGTAAGAAGCGAGGATGTTCTGCATTCTTTCCAGAGCTGTCTGTGTATCCCATGCTGCTGTTGCTACGGAATCGAAATCAGTCTGTCCGGAAACTACATTCAGTGTGCCTGCATCCAGATACGGTTTCAGAGTGTCATAAGCACCGTTGAAGAAGTATCCTGCATTGTTATCTGCCGGGTCACCTGCTGTGACTCGATGTTATATGTTTTATCACCTGCATTGTCAAGATCCAGAGTATCGATTACGTACTGGCCCTGCAGAGTACCTACTGTATAGTTATCGAAGGAGATATAATAGGAAACTGCATCGGATTTGATCAGACGGTCATAAGCGATAACCGGGATTCCTGCATCTGCTGCTTCATCCATAACTGTATTAAGTGCTTCACCATCGATAGCTGCAATTACCAGGAGGTTAACTCCATCGGAGATCAGGTTCTGGATATCATTTACCTGACGGTCTGTTTCGTTATCGGAGTATGTCAGCTCTACATCATATCCAGCTGCTTTAAACTGTTCTTCCAGATAAGAACCATCTCTGTTCCAACGTTCCAGAGACTGTGTTGGCATTGAGATACCAATCTTTCCGCCTTCAGCTGCTGCATCATCTGCAAGTACCGGAACTGCACAAGATGTGATTGCCATTGTTGCTGCCATCGCTAAAACTAATTTTTTCTTCATAAAAGAAACCTCCCATTTTTGTTTGCTCTTTAGCTATTTCGTATAGCTTTTTGATGAAATTATAATACCATATGGATATATTAAACAAAATGGACTGTTTTTTGATATATCTTTCAATTTTTGTGATAAAAAAAATCCAGATGGCATGCATCTGGACATTTTCGATATGTTCATTAAAAAAACAATAATTTTGTGCTATTGACAGGTTGCTGTTCACTTCGCTCATCCTATTCTTCTGCGTCAAGTGCACGGATTCTCTGAACAAGTTCTTCACAGATTTCCAGTTTATCCTTACCATCTGTCTCGATCACAATATCAGCTGCTGCCTGGTATTTCTCACGACGTTTTTCCATCAGGTCTGCAATAAAGTCAACGTTCTTGTTGCCTTCCAGAAGTGGTCTGTCGTGATTATCTTTGACACGGCTTAAGATTGTCTCCGGTTTAGCTGTCAGAAGGACAACGCGTCCATTCTTCTTCATTTCGACTACATTGCGTTCTCTCATCGGCACACCACCGCCACAGGAAATAACTACATTGGTCTTGGACTGCATTTCTATAAGAAGTTCTGTCTCCAGATTACGGAAATACTCTTCTCCATATGTCTCAAAGATATCAGAAATGGACATTCCCTCTCTCTCGGCAATGATCTGGTCCATCTCTACAACTTCCATTGCGAATACTGTCTTCAGGAAATCAGAAATCGTAGATTTACCTGCACCCATGAAACCGATCAGTACAATATTGTAATCAAACAATTTACGTGCCTGGATTCTCTTACTGTTTCTGGTAATTTCTTCAAAAACAGCAGTCACTTCATCTTTATGGCGTCTGCCTTCCATTCTGCGGTTCAGCCATTCTCTCTGTTTTGCTTCCTGCTCCGGCTGAAGGATCGGAATATCATTTGCTTCTTTGTAAGCCATGATATCTTCTACGATTCTGTTACGCATAAGTAATGCATCCAGCACAATCTCATCACACTGTCCAAGGCTCTCTCGAAGTACTTCCAACTGATTCATATGTATCGTTCCCTCTCTTATAAACAAATTTATCGCTGTGAACACTTTATATTCCCTTTGTTCACTGCATCACTATTTGCTCATTATAACAGTTATTTAGCACGTTAACAATATAAAGTGGGAACTTTTTTTTATTACTCCACATTTTTAAGTGCCTCACCCATCGGTACTTTCCGGATTTTTCTGTATTCCAGAAGTGCAACCACTGCATATGTCACAAGCCCGATCACAAACATCTGTACATAAATCATCGGGTCAATCCAGAGCGCGATCCATCCGGAGATACTCTGCAGCATCATTTCCCTGAATAGAACTTCCATGATCGTAGTCTCAATTGGCAGGCTGATCAGAAGGCACAAAACAATCACGATCGACGTAGACAAGATGTATAGCCTGCTGATCTCACCATTGGTATAACCAAGAATCTTCGTCATCGAAATCGACTGTGCATTTTTTCAATTATGATCTTAGAGAGAAGATATATCAGGATCATATAGATTGCAACTGCAAATAAATTTACCATCCCCATCATACTTCCCATAGAAACACTCAGCTGTCTGCTGATCTTGGTCAGTGCATCCAGATCAATCACAGAACCGATGTAGCTGCTGTCGATATCTGTAATCTCTGAATTGCTGAAATATCCGCTGAAATAATCATCACCCAGATCAAAGGTCTGATTCAATTCCTCCTGTGGCATGAAAATACAAAGACTGCATTATAATCATAAATTCCACTGATTTTAAAGTATACTCGTCATCCTCATATTTTTCTTTGAGTGTGATCGAATCTCCCGGTTTCAGCAGAAATTTATCTGCATACGCTTTTGAAATATACACGCCATCTGAAAAATCCACATCAATGTACTTGCTGTCATCGTGAACGCCATAGAGTGTTACTTCTTCACTTTTGTATTTGGTCGGAAGTGTATTCAGTGAGTAAGCACTGAATTCTTCTGCGTCTTCATTATCTGTTTCTGCGTCATGTGCAAACAGCAGCATATCCAGCATACTTCAAGCTTATTACTGCCCCCCATCACACTTACCGGCATTGAAAGCATATACTGATATTTTGCCAGCATATTGTTCTGGATCTCCAGCTGGTAATGATCCAGTGCGGACGGGAGCAGAAGGCCAAACATCAGAAGCAGATTTGCAAATATGATCCCCACAAAAAGGACAAGATAATTGCTGATATTCTGAAAGATCACGCGCAGGCGGAATCTGTGAAAAATTTTCATTCGCGGGCTGAGATAAACCGCACGTCTCTGCTTTCTGGAAGAAAGATCTCTTCGCAGAAATTTAAGCGGCGACAGCTTCAGCTTATGATGCAGAACCGCATAGTTAACTACAAACATAATTATTACCGGAACTACTGTCGTCATAAGAAAAGCTTCTGCATTCCAGATTGTCACATAAGTCGGCAGACTGTAGCTTCCATAATACATACCGGCACATACATCCTTAAATGCCGTATAACCTAAAATATTACCGATTAGCGCGCCCACCAGCGTTACGATCACCGGAAGAGTCATATAATGCCGGATCAGCTCATTTTTTGTATAGCCGGTATGCCGAAGCGTTCCGATGACACCAGCTTCTTTTGCAATCGTATTACTGGTCGTGATGCCAAATACAAAAGCCATGATCACGATGATGATATAGAGAAGCATGATCATCATTGCCTTGTCACTTCCCATATCATCTCCAGTAATATAATCGCCTGATTCTGATATTGCGGCACAAAATTTTCCAAAGTGACAACTTTTCCCATTGCCTTCATCAGATCTTCCGAAACATTCTTTTCCTCGAGTTCTGTCTGCGGTTTTTCATTGTAGGTCCATGCATAATTATATTGCAGCTTATCCTGATCCAGAGAATCAAATTCTTCATCCGTCACTACACCTACTCCAAACTTTACAGCATCAAACATAGAATCGTTATTACTCTGAAACAAACAGCTGTAATCCGATAACGCAACCAGCCCGGTGATCGTCCAGGACTTTGTCCCATCATCCAGAGTATCTCCAGTCTTCAGTGAATTATTATCTGCGTACATACGGTCAATTGCAATCTCACCGGTTTCTGACGGTAATTCTCCGTCCATCAGGCATACTTTATCCACCTCTGTACGATTCTTGAAAAAGCGCATTGTGCTTCCATTTGAAAGAGAATCTTCTATATAATAGTTTTCATAGATTTTGACACCTTCCTCTTCAATTGCCTCGCGCTGTCCTCGATACAGACGCTCTCCGGTACGAAAATTTCCATCTTCAATATTGTATTTTTCAAATCCTTCATCGTATGCCTGGATCATGCTTCCATCTGCAACCAGAAATCCGGACACCATACCGATCGTCGCAACCATCAAGATGAATACAACCAGATATTTTCCAATCTCCCCTTTCAGTTCACGGGGAATTCTTTTCTCAGGGGACTTTTCATAGCACCGCCCCCTTACCAGTCAAGATCCATCGCAGGAATCTTATGCTCGTTCTGATAGTTTTTACGGATCATTCCATCTCGAAGTTTTACCACACGATCCGCCATGTCCTTGATTGCATCATTATGTGTTACCATGATCACCGTATTTCCGTATTTCTGGTTCACTGTTTCGATCAATTTCAGAATTTCCTTGGAAGTATTGTAATCCAATGCACCGGTCGGCTCATCACAGAGTAGAATATCCGGATTTTTTACAATTGCACGCCCAATCGCAGTTCTCTGCTGCTGTCCGCCGGAAAGCTGATTCGGAAGTTTCCTCTGATGCTCAAAAAGACCAAGTGTATGCAGAAGCTCATCCACATCCAGTGCCCGGTCACTTAAATAAGCACCAACCTCAATATTCTCCCTCACAGTCAGATTCGGAATCAGGTTGTACATCTGAAAGATATAGCCAAGATGTTTCCGTCTGTACTGAGAAAGTTTCTTTTCTTTCATATCAGCCAGCTTTTCGCCTTCGATAGAAATACTTCCACCATCTGCGCTCTCGATTCCACCGATAATATTCAGTAAGGTGGATTTACCGGAGCCCGACGGCCCCAGAAGTACACAGAATTCCCCTTTTCAATATCCAGGTCCAGCCCTTTCAAAACATCTACTTTGCTGTCCCCGGTACCAAATGATTTCTTAATATTCCGAATTTCCAAAACATAAGTTTCTCCTTTTCATACCTTTGCCAACCTTATCGGTTAGTTGTATCTATACTTATGTTAGTTTAGGCTATCCGTTTTGTCAAGAAAATTTGCTTCATCTAACTATTTTCGAAAAAAAATCCGGCCCTGCACAAAGCAAAGCCAGAACTTTTTCTACATTATAAATTCCATTATTCTCTCTACAATAAATACCGCCGCGCACGCGAACAACGCAACCGTAAGAAGACTCTTTTCACGATATGCCACGATCAGTGCTACAATGAGTCCCGCCGCACCGGAAATGATCCCGCCTGCCGTTGCTGTCAGGATTGCCGGAAATGTCATAGCTGCAAGACATGCATATGGCACATAGTACAGAAAGGATTTTACAAACGGACTGGTGATCTCCCTTTTGAAAAGGACCAGTGGAAGCATACGAATCAGATATGTTACACCTGCCATCACCAGAATATACAGATATATATTCGGTTTCATCTCAGTTTGCTGCCTCCTTTTCCTCTGTTTCTTTTTCCTCAACCGGGCAGAAATGTGCTGCCAACCCTGCTACCAGCAATGTCGTGATAATGATCACAAATCCGGTAGAAACTTTATTCAGTACCGGAACCACTGCAAATAACGTACTCACAGCCATCGCTCCGATCACTACGCCAAGAACGGCTCGATTTTTCTTTGCCGGTGGAATGATCACCGCAAGAAACATTCCATAGATTGCCACACTCAGTGCACTTACCAGGAAATCCGGAAGCAGGCTTCCAGAAACAGCTCCTGCCAGTGTTCCCAGTGTCCATCCCGGAATCGCGACACACATTACACCATAATTATACCACGGACTGATCCTTCCCTCCTGACTTGCACTGACACCAAAAATCTCATCTGTCACACCAAACGCAACCGCAAGTCTGTGTCCATTGGAAACACCTTTTTCCAGTTTCTGTGACAGAGAAAAAGACATCAGACAGTATCTTAAGTTGATAACCAGCTGCGTCAGTGCCATCTCCCACAGCGAACCACCGGCTGCAATGATTCCAATACCTGCAAACTGTCCTGCCGAGGTAAGATTTGTCAGTGAGATCAGAACTGCCTGCCATGAAGTCAGACCTGACTGAATAGCCATGATCCCAAAGGTAAAGGATACCGCAAAGTATCCCAGGCCAATCGGAATTCCATCCTGAAGGCCTTTCCCAAAGCTTGTTTTATTCATGCCTGTATCAGTCCTCCAGTGAATTCAGTACACGGAATCCATTATTGCTCAGTACATTCTCTGTCACAAATACATCATCTGTCTGAAGGATCATGATCGGAAGGCTGTTTTCTCTATGATAGGATGTATAAATATAATCCAGATTCACATTACAGTTGCCAAGGACCTGCAGTACAGTATTCAGTCCGCCCACTTCATCTTTCAGGTCTACAGCAATGACCTCTGTCACACGATTCATATATCCATTCTCACTCAGAAGTTTCTCTGCTTCATCTGCCTGGTTTGTTATCATACGAAAAAGAGCAAACTCCGGTGCATCAAAGCATGCAAATCCATAAATATCAATTCCTGCTTCTGCCAGAAATTCGGTGACTTTCTGAAGACTTCCTGCTTTATTTTCAATAAATACAATGTTCTGTTTGATCATTTTCTCTCTCCTCGTCCTGTGCATAAATAAATTAAAACTTGCATATTATACCAACTTTATCCATTATACTCACGTTTCTTTCAAATGTAAACCTTTGCAGTGGACAACAAAATCCTGCGGAAATGTTCTGTACGTTTTCTTTCTGTACACCAAACCCTTCCACAGGACTCTTTTCAGTAGAACTTATCCACCTGTATTCTTTTAATCTAACTCTTCATCCACATATTTCTGAATATTGGATGCATTTACATATTTCTTCAGATGTTCTCCATCCGTAATGACCAGTGTCGGTGCCTGCATAATGCCAAACTGACGTGCCATATCCGGATTCTTCTCTGCATCAATGATCTCCAGATCTTCACCTTCCAGCATCTTCTTTGCCATGCGGCAGTTTGGACAGGTGTTGGTTGTAAACAGATATTTATGTGTTTCTACCGGCTCGATCTTGACATCATCATCTGTCACTGTAACCATACTGGTATGGACTTTCTTAAGTTTGGAGTGAAGCACATCATACAGTGTACGATTCTTGTACTCCTGCGCTTTTCCATCATTCCAGTTCTGTACCGGACGGTAATATCCGGTAATTCGACTGTAAACCTCTGCTTTCTTTCCACATTTCGGACAGGTAAAGTGCTCACCACTTAAATATCCATGTTCCTTACATACGGAGTAAGTAGGTGAGATCGTATAGTATGGAAGTTTATAGTTCTCGGCAATCTTACGTACCAGAGATGCAGCAGCCTTCCAGTCCGGAAGTTTTTCACCGAGGAATGCATGGAATACGGTACCAGATGTATAAAGAGTCTGCAGTTCATCCTGAATATCCAGTGCATCAAAAATATCTGAGCTGTATTCTACCGGCAGATGAGAACTGTTGGTATAGTACGGAGTATCTCCTTTGCTTCCGGCTGTACGGATATCCGGCCAGCGCTTACGGTCATGTTTTGCAAGACGATATGCCGTAGATTCTGCCGGAGTCGCCTCCAGATTAAACAGTTCACCCGGATATTCTTCCTGATAATCAGAAAGACGGTTGCGCATGTGTGTAAGAACCTCTTTTGTAAATTTCTGTGTACGCGGATCGCTCATGTCACAGCCAAGCCATTTCGCATTCAGACCGGCTTCATTCATGCCTACCAGACCAATGGTCGAAAAATGATTGTCAAAGCTTCCAAGGTATCTCTTCGTGTACGGATAAAGACCTTCATTCAGAAGTTTTGTAATAACCTCTCTCTTGATATGCAGTGATCTTGCAGAAATATCCATCAGACGATCCAGTCTTCTGTAGAATTCTTCCGGTGTCTTGGACTGATATGCGATACGTGGCATGTTGATCGTAACAACACCTACCGAACCGGTACTTTCACCGGATCCGAAGAATCCGCCACTCTTCTTACGCAGTTCACGAAGATCCAGACGCAGACGACAGCACATGCTTCGAATATCACTTGGTTTCATATCACTGTTGATATAATTTGAAAAATATGGAGTTCCATATTTGGAAGTCATCTCAAACAGCAGACGATTGTTCTCTGTATCGGACCAGTCGAACTCTTTTGTGATAGAATATGTCGGGATTGGATACTGGAACCCACGTCCATTGGCATCTCCCTCGATCATCGTCTCAATAAAAGCCTTATTGACCATGTCCATTTCTTTTTTGCAGTCTTTGTATTTGAAATCCATATCTTTGCCGCCAACGATCGCAGGAAGCTCTGCAAGATCATCCGGAACCGTCCAATCCAGTGTGATATTGGAAAACGGTGCCTGTGTTCCCCAACGGCTTGGTGTATTCACGCCATAAATGAAAGATTCAATACATTTCTTAACTTCCGGATAACTCAGGTTGTCCACCTTGACAAAAGGTGCCAGATACGTATCAAAAGAAGAAAATGCCTGCGCACCAGCCCATTCATTCTGCATGATTCCAAGGAAATTCACCATCTGATTACAAAGGACACTCAGGTGCTTTGCCGGCGCGGATGTAATCTTGCCTTCGATGCCACCCAGCCCTTCTTTGATAAGCTGTTTCAATGACCATCCTGCACAGTAACCGGTCAGCATGGACAGATCATGAATATGGATATCCGCATTTCTGTGTGCATCTGCGATCTCATTGTCATAAATCTCGGATAACCAGTAATTGGCTGTAACTGCACCGGAATTGCTCAGGATCAGACCACCTACCGAATATGTGACAGTAGAGTTCTCTTTTACTCGCCAATCCTCGACCTTCACATAACTGTCCACGATCTCTTTGTAATCCAGAATCGTGGATTTCATATTACGGATCTTTTCCCTCTGTTTACGATAGAGGATATATGCCTTGGCAACATCACTGTATCCGGCCTGGATCAGAACATTCTCCACACTGTCCTGAATATCTTCTACGGTTACCTTCCCATCCTGGATCTTATTCTGGAAATCTGCAGTAACACGAAGGGCCAAAAGGTCGATCATATCTTTACTGTAGTTTTTTTCTTTTGCATCAAATGCTTTATCAATAGCTGATGTAATCTTTGCCATCTGAAATTCAGCAATTTCACCATCACGTTTTACTACCTGAAACATGTTATACATTCCTCCCTCTACTACTTGCACCTGTATTATATACAGTCATATTCATACCGTGAATTACATGCTGCAGATTGCTGTTTTCTCCGTTCACAGCAACCGTGTAGAACCTATTGTAGCAGACTCTTATCTATACGTCAATAGACAAAACACCATATATTGTGCTGCTAATGTAAGTGCACAACTATATGGTGTTGTCCAATATTCCCGTTTTTCCTTTATTTACGGGACTTTGGCATTACTGAAACAAAGATTTCTGCAGGTACTCTCGCCTTTACAAAAATTCCATCTTCCCGATATTCTTCAGAAAGCAGACTTCCGTACTCCCGGATGATCTGAATCTTACCAGCCTCTTTGTAAGTATATAATTCTTCCAGATAAATCTGGCTCTCTGCGAGGAGTTTTGCCAGAACATCTTTAAGTTCCTCCAGGCCCTCTCCTGTACGGGCAGAACATTTGACTGTATAATCCGCCCGAAAATCCCGAAGCGATTCTCCCTGCACCTGATCCTGCTTATTCAGGAGTGTAATGATCTTTTTACCTGTCGCTCCCAGCTCTCGAAGTGTCTCATACACCGTATGCATCTGAAGCTCTGCCTGCGGATTGGAAGCATCTACCACATGAATGATATAATCTGCATACTTAGCCTCTTCCAGCGTACTTTTAAACGCTTCTACCAGATGATGTGGCAGCTTGCGGATAAATCCTACAGTATCTGTCAGAAGGATCTGCTGCCCATCTTTGAGTTCCAATACACGCGTTGTCGGATCCAATGTTGCGAACAGCTTATCTTCTGCCAGAATGCCGCTCCTGTCAGTGTATTCAAAAGCGTTGATTTTCCTGCATTTGTATAGCCTACGATCGCCGCTGTCTTCAGATTTCCTCTGGTTCTCTTGCCTCTGATCAGTTCACGGTGTTTCTCTACCTGCGCAAGTTCTGCTTTCAGAGCAGATATTCTGGTACGGATCAGACGTCTGTCTGTTTCCAGTTTTTCTCACCCGGTCCTCTTGTTCCGATACCACCGCCAAGTCTGGAAAGAGATTCGCGCAGTCCGACCAGACGCGCCGACCGGTAACGAAGCTGCGCCAGTTCTACCTGAATCTTACCTTCACTTGTGGTCGCACGGCCGGCAAAGATATCCAGGATCAGAAGTGTTCGATCCATAACCTTGCAGTCCAATTCTCTCTCCAGATTATTCATCTGTGCCGGTGAAAGCTCATCATCGCAGATCACCCCATTGGCATCATACGCTGCCAGAAGCGCCGCAACCTCTTCTATCTTACCTTTGCCGATATAAGTTCCAGGGTGTACTGCTTCACGGTTCTGGATTACTTTCCCAACGGTTACAGCGCCTGCAGTGGCCGCCAGTTCTTCCAGTTCGTCAAGCGATGCAGCAACATCCTCGTCCTGTTCTGTCTGTACACCGATCAGGATGACACGCTCTTCTATCTCCTTGAAATCATAAAACTGCATAGATCAGTACTCCTCTTCACCAGCTTCATCAGAAGTATCTGCAGCATCACCTGCATCAGAAGCCGCCTCTGCATCAGTATTCTCCGTTGTATCAGAAGCTGTATCATTACTCAGTTCACCATTACGTGACTGAAGGAAGGTCAGTTCCTTCGCTGCATTCTCGTCATCCGGGAACATCTTGATATATTCCTGCATTTTGCTCAGTGCTGTTGAAAAATCCAGTTTTTTCTCATATACCACGATCTCATTGAACAGCAGATCCTGCATTTCTTCTGTAGATGCATCTTCCAGCCCCTTGCTGATATTCTCCAGTGCACTGGCATAAGAGCCATCGTCCATATCACAAAGTGACAGACCATTGTAACCTTTGGCCGGATCACTGCCATCCGCTGACACATACTGCTGATACATACTTCTGGCATTGGAAGTATCTCCCTGTGCGCGGTAGACCATTCCCAGAAGAAGCATTCCTTCTGTACTCTTCTGATTCACAGCCTCCGTAAGTTCCTTCTGTGCATTGGAATAATCTTCCATATAATAATAGACTTTTCCTCTGTTGCAGTAATCCTCTGCATTTTTCGGTTCTGTTTTCAACGCAGCCTCAAGATATCGTGTACCATCTGCTTCCATATCCTTTTCCAGATATGCCTCATAGATCTGGATCGCTCTGTCATAAGTGGCATCTTCTCCGTAGGCTTCTGTAAAGTTCGAAGAAGCCTCATCATAAGAATCCATTGCCAGTGCCACACATCCTGTCAGATAATATGTCTCCGCATCCATGCTGTAGCTTTCTGCCAGTGTCTGACAATCCGCCATCGCAGCATCATTCAGTCCGGATTTTAATTCTGCGGTTGCTCTGTAAGCAAGCATATCTTTCTTAAGTGCTTTTCCTGCTTTTTCATCGTTCAGACCATTGGTCAGGCTGTCAATGGCATCCTGATAATTTCCAAGATGAATATTTGCGATTCCGGCCCCACGATATGCCTCTGCTGTTTTATATCCAGCAGTGATCGATGACTGATACCCCTGAAGGGCATAATCATAACTGCCCTGTGCAAGATCTGCACAGGCCTGGTCATAAGTTTTCTTTTCTTCCCCTCCACAGCCGGTCAGCATTCCAAATGTCAGTCCGGCTGTCAGCATCCATACGATTCTTTTATTTTTCATTGATATCCTATTCTACTACGAGTCCTTCTTCTTCCATTACACGAACAACGTTATTTACGTGTTCTGCACAGATTTCCTCTGTTCCGGCCTCTACCATGACACGAATCAGCGGCTCTGTACCACTTTCTCTTACAAGAATACGTCCATCTGTGCTGAGTGCTCTTGCAGCAGCCTCTACCGCTTCAACAACCTTCGGATTTTCTCTTGCAGTCTTCTTGTCTGCAACACGAACATTGCGGAGAATCTGCGGATAAACCTTCATTTCTTTTGCCAGATCACAGAGCGTTGCCTTCTGCTCCACACAAGCTTCCATGATCATAAGAGAAGTCAGGATTCCATCCCCGGTGGCTGCATAGCGACTGAAAATAACATGTCCGGACTGTTCTCCACCAATACTGTAGTTATTCTCAAGCATATTTTCGGCAACATATTTATCACCAACTGCCGTCTGTTCATAGTTGATGCCTTCTGCCTCAAATGCCTTGTAAAGTCCCATATTTGACATAACAGTTGTAACTACAGTATTTCCATTCAGTTTCCCTGAGATTTCAGGAATTTACCGCAGACATACAGAATCTTGTCTCCATCGATGATATTTCCCTTATGGTCTACTGCAATGCAACGGTCGGCATCTCCATCATATGCAAAACCAATATCCAGTCCGTTATCCACCACGTATTTCTGAAGTACTTCAATATGCGTGGATCCACATGCTCTGTTGATGTTTGTTCCATCCGGATCATTGTTAATGACGTAAGTTTTTGCACGCAGAGCGTCAAAAAACACTCTTTGCGATCGCAGAAGAACTTCCATTGGAGCAGTCCAGACCAACTTTGATATTTTTGAAATCGCGGCACGGAATGGAGATCAGGTATCCGATATAACGATTACGTCCGGAAGCAAAATCTACAGTACGTCCAATATCTTCTCTTGTTGCATATGGAAGTTCTTCAATCTTGCCATCCAGATATGCCTCGATCCTTGCCTCAACTTCAGCCTCGATCTTCTGTCCGTTTCCGTTCAGAAGTTTGATTCCATTATCGTAGAATGGATTGTGACTTGCAGAGATCATGATTCCACAGTCAAAATCTTCTGTACGTACTGCATAGGAAACACTCGGTGTAGTCGTTACATGAAGCAGATATGCATCTGCACCTGATGCAGTCAGGCCGGCAACCAGTGCATACTCAAACATATAACTGCTGCGTCTTGTATCTTTACCGATGACGATTTTGGCTTTATGATCACGGCCATAATACCATCCCACATATCTGCCCACTTTAAATGCATGATCTACTGTCAGCTGAATGTTTGCTTCTCCACGAAAACCATCTGTTCCAAAATATTTACCCATTTTTTACTCCTTACTGTGCACCCTTCTGCACATGATTGATCACATTGATTATTTATAAAGATTTGAAGGATATACTCCTGATTTTACAAGATTCGCAAATGCCTCTGTAACAGCTGCTTTATCTTCCTGATATGTTACACCAAACCAGGTATCTTTTGTCTCAAGAACATCTACTTTTGCTTTGCCTTCTTTGATCAGACGGTCAATCATCTCCGGAAGAAGGTATTCTTTCTTAATATCCCCCTCTTTGATCTCAGAAAGAAAATCTACAAATCCCTTTTCCAGTGTATCCATAAATACCGGTGTCAGCCCCCACATATTCATGGAAACAAGGCTCTTCACATCCAGTTTCTCGACTTTATCATCATTACGTGCTTCCGCACCGTCTGCTGTCTTAAAAATGTTGTGTGTCTCCGTAACACCTGTCAGCGCGCCCTCTTCAATATGGCATACTCCTCTGGTAACACTTCCATTGTCACTCAGAGTATTTCCAAGACGGAAGCCAGCCATACAGATATGGAGAATTCCATCGTCCGGCTGTTCCTGGATCAGATAATCATGGACTTTCACATAGGCTTCCTTACCATAATAATCATCCGCATTAATTACCATAAAAGGCTCATTCAGAACAGCTTTTGCTGCAAGTACAGCCTGACCGGTTCCCCACGGTTTGGTACGGTCTGCCGGTTTCTCAAATCCAGCCGAAGATCTTCCAACGCCTGAAATGCATATTCTACCTCCGTGATCTTTTCGATCCTCTCCCCGATTACACGGCGGAACTCCTCTTCCAGATCTTTACGAATGATAAATACAACTTTATTAAACCCTGCCTCCAGAGCATCATGAATGGAATAATCCATAATGATCTCACCATTTGGTCCTACTGGTGCAAGCTGTTTGATTCCTTTTCCAAAACGGCTTCCAATTCCGGCAGCCATAATAACAAGTGCTGTCTTTTTCATAAAAATATCCTCCTTATGCACACTGGCATTCTACATTTGTTTATGCATCTTCCTCATTTAATGAACTCAGTTTTGCGGCCTGGTCTGCTGCTATCAGGCTGTCCAGAATTTCATCCAGATCTCCTCCGAGAACAGCGTCCAGACGGTGAAGTGTCAGCTTAATCCTATGGTCTGTCACACGTCCCTGAGGGAAATTGTAAGTGCGGATCTTTTCGGAACGATCTCCTGTTCCGATCTGGCTTCTTCTGGCTTCCGCCTCCGCATCATGCTGTTTGGCCAGTTCCATCTCATACAGACGGGAACGAAGCACTTTCAATGCCTTATCTTTATTCTTGAGCTGTGATTTTTCATCCTGGCAGGAAATAACGATTCCTGTCGGGATATGTGTAAGACGTACTGCAGAGTCTGTTGTATTGACGCACTGTCCACCGTTTCCGGATGCTCGGAACACATCAAACTTACAGTCGTTCATATCCAGATGGAAATCAATTTCTTCGGCTTCCGGCATAATTGCCACAGTACAGGTAGACGTATGGATACGTCCGCCGGATTCTGTCTCCGGGACTCGCTGTACACGATGTACCCCACTCTCATACTTCAGACGGGAATATGCTCCCTGTCCCTGGATCATAAATGTAACTTCTTTGAATCCGCCAATCCCATTCTCATTCAGACTCATCATCTCCGTCTTCCATCTGCGGGATTCTGCGTATTTCACATACATACGATAAATCTCTGCTGCAAACAGAGCAGCCTCATCACCGCCCGCACCTGCACGGATCTCTACGATAACGTTTTTGCTGTCATTCGGATCTTTTGGTAAAAGAAGGATCTTCAGTTCCTTTTCAAGTTCTTCCACACGCTTCTTTGCATCAGAAAGTTCTTCTTTCAGCATTTCACGCATTTCTTCATCCTTTTCTTCTTCCAGCATGGAAAGACTGTCCTGAATCGTTTCTTTATTATCTTTATATTCTTTATAGGCATCTACGATCGGCTGCAGCTCACTCTGCTCTTTCATCAGCTTCTGAAAACGTTCCTGGTTGTCCGTTACTCCCGGCTCACCAAGCTCATTCAGAACTTCCTCAAAGCGCACAAGCAGATCCTCTAATTTATCAAACATTCTGTTCCTCCTGCATTTTTCTTCCTGTAACAACCCTGTCCAGCCCGGCAAGGTCTTTTTTATTTCTATCTGTTCAAAACCATTTTTTTCATAATTTCCGACACATCCATACCCTGATCACAACCGATCTCGTACATCAGCCATCCGCCGGGTTTCAGATATGTGCCCGCCTGTTCTGTGATCTTTTCATAAAAATACAGACCATTTTCTTTGCCATCCAGTGCAAGCACCGGATCATGAAAACGCACTTCCTCCATCAGACCTTCAATATCTTCAGTCCGGATATATGGCGGATTTGAAATAAGCATATCATATTCCATGTGGTCATTTCCACTGTTTTTCTGAAAATAATCTGCCGAAAACAGATCACTCTGTATCAGCTCAGCTCTCTGTTCCAGTCCCAGACGTTTTCGATTCTCCTTTGCCACACAAAGTGCTCCTTCTGAAACATCCACACCTGTTCCTAATGCCTGTGGCAATTCCAGAAGAAGACTCAGAAGAATACATCCGGAACCGGTACACATATCCAGGATCTGCGGTTTCTCCAGATTCCTCATGCGGGAAATCGCTTCTTCCACAAGCACCTCTGTATCCTGTCTCGGTACAAGTACACGTTCATCCACACAAAATTCGTATCCCATAAAATATGCACGCCCGGTAATATGCTGCAGCGGGATATGCTGAGCACGTTTTGTGCACAGCGTTCGATAACGTTCTTCTGTTTTAGCATCCAGTCCATCATCCATATGTGCATAATACCATGCTCTTGTAATATCTGCCGTATACTCCAGAAGGAGCCAGGCATCTAACCTGGCTTCTTCGATTGCGGCAGTTTCCAGAAGCTGGATTCCATCTTCCAGAACTTCTTTATATGTCCGCATTTTTTTCCTCATTTTCTTCTGGCTTCCAGCCGAATTCTTCTTTCAGATATTCTCTCCAGTCAAAACAGCCTCTACTGCTGCAATCGCTACTTCAGCCATATCTGCTGTCGGCTCTTTGGTTGTCAGCTTCTGCATTGCAAGTCCCGGTTTGCTCAAAATATCAGCAAGTCTGCTGTCTGTTCTGCCAGCCCACTGAATAAGTTCAAAAGAAACACCTGACACGATTGGAACCATCAGAAGACGCCCAAACAGACGAACCCAGTAGCCCGGTACCAGCACAAAAATAAAATGCAGGAATATACTGACGATCATTACCAGAAAAAGGAAACTTGTCCCACATCTTTTGTGCTGTCTGGAGCTTGCCAGGACATTTTCCACAGTAAGTGGAAGTCCATGTTCCACACAGTTGATGCATTTATGTTCTGCACCATGATACATAAACGTACGCTGAATATCCTTCATTCTTGAGATCAGTAGCATATATCCCATAAACAGTGCCAGTTTCACAAATGCTTCTGCAACTGTTACCCCTACTTCAGAAGCACCAACCTTGCGCAGAAGGCTTGCCAGTGCATACGGAAGCAGCATAAAAGCTGCAACAGAAACAACTATGGAAATAGCAACCGTTATGTAAAGAAGCCACTGAAACTGCTTTGCTTCTTTCGCTTTCTTTGCAGAAAGTTCTTCCTCTGTCAGTGTCGCATTCTTTGCAGCTTCCTTCTCGTCCTCTTCATCGCCTGCAATCTCAGCAGAATACATCAGACATTTGGTTCCTACTACCAGTCCGTCAACAAAGCTTACCACTCCGCGGATGATCGGCCATTTCAAAAATGCAGCCTTTCCAAATGTACATTTGTAATCTTCTACCTTTAATTCTATTTCTTTATCCGGACGGCGTACTGCAATGGCATATTTGTCCTTGTGACGCATCATGATGCCTTCCATTACTGCCTGACCACCAATATTCGATGATTTCATATATCACTCCATTATCACTGATAAAAGCAAAGAAAGGTTGAGATTTCCCAACCTCAACCTGTCTCTTCTTTCATTATTCAGTCTGAATTATTTGTTTAAGCCGTATTTCTTGTTGAACTTATCGATACGTCCACGAGCCTGAGCTGCTTTCTGCTGTCCAGTGTAGAATGGATGGCATTTAGAACAAATTTCAACATGGATATCTTTCTTAGTAGATCCTGTTACGAATGTGTTTCCACAGTTGCAGGTTACAGTTGCCTGATAGTAGTTCGGATGGATTCCTTCGCGCATGATTTTCACCTCTCTATATTTCTCTATTTTTCTATTCGTATTAACTTAACGAAATTGCTAATTTATTTCGCAGCTTTCTGATTATAACACACTGATTTCTCAAATGCAAGTCGTTTATAAAAATTTCTGTTTTTTTGCCGTCTGCACAAATTCCTCATTATTCTTCGTTCTGGAGAACATATTCAGAATCTGTTCCACAGCATCTTCGGCCTTCAGACTGTTCAGTGCACGGCGCATATTATAAACTGCTTCCTGTTCATCCGGAGTCAGGAGCAGATCCTCTCGTCTGGTACCTGATTTCTGGATATCGATTGCCGGAAATACTCTCTTTTCCTGCAGTTTACGGTCAAGAACCAGTTCCATATTACCGGTTCCTTTAAATTCTTCATAAATAACATCATCCATTTTGCTTCCGGTGTCTACCAGTGCAGTAGCAAGGATCGTCAGGCTTCCACCTTCTCTCATATTACGTGCTGCTCCGAAAAATCGCTTCGGCATGTGAAGTGCTGCCGGATCCAGACCACCGGACAGCGTCCGGCCACTTGGTGTCACACAGAGATTATACGCTCTCGCAAGTCTTGTGATCGAATCCAGAAGGATCGTTACATCCTGTTTATGTTCAACCAGTCGGCGAGCACGCTCTACGACCATCTCTGAAACACGTCTGTGATGATCCGGAAGTTCATCAAAAGTAGAATAAATAACCTCTACATTGCTTCCACGAATCTCTTCTTTAATATCCGTAACTTCCTCTGGACGTTCATCGATCAGAAGAATGATCAGATGCATATCCGGATTATTCTTCTGAATCGATTTGGCAACATCTTTCAGAAGGGTTGTCTTGCCGGCTTTCGGTGGTGATACGATCATGCCTCGCTGTCCCTTGCCGATCGGACTTAGAAGATCCATAATCCTCATTGCCACGGTTCCACCTGGTCTTTCCATACGCAGACGCTCATTCGGAAAGATTGGCGTCATATCTTCAAAATTATATCGTCTCTGTCCCTCACTCGGTGGAAAACCATTGATGGAATCCACATAAAGAAGGGCACTGAATTTCTCTCCCTGTGTTTTAATACGGATGCTTCCTTTCAGGATATCACCGGTTTTCAGATTGAACCGGCGTATCTGAGACGGTGATACATAAATATCATTTTCACCTGGGAGATAATTTGCACAGCGAATAAATCCATATCCGTCCGGAAGGACCTCCAGAATACCATTTGCTTTTTCTCCACTGTCAAGCTGTGCCGTATCGGTCGGATTCTTATGTGCATATTCCGTCCGTTCTGTATAATTTCTGTCCTGATAATTTTTATCCTGATATGTTTTTCTCTCATTCGCCTCATAAGATGTTCTGTTTTCTCTTACTCTATTTTCCTGTCTGCCCGGTTCCTCCTGCAGGATTTCAGTTTTTTTCATTTCTGCCTCTCCACCGGTGACTCTTTTTCATCTTCCTGGAGCATACGCTCTATCAGTTCAGGTTTCCTCAATGTAGAAATCCCTTTCAATCCTCTCGCTTTTGCCAGATCTTTTAATGTTGCAAGCGACAATGATTCGTATTTTTCTCTCATAAAAAAATCCTCTCTGTCTTCTCAAAACCTGTTTGCTTGATAATAAAATTATTTACGGAATATTTGTCTGAAATGACATGAATCAGAATACCAGCAGACACCATACAAAAGGTGTCACCGGTAAAACTGATAAGTAATATAAGTAATATAAGTAATAAAATTAATGAATCAGATTTCCTACGATTCCATAGGATACCACATACATGATCACAGTTGCCATGATCAGTCCACAGAAAATAGCAATAGAAGACTTCTTGATATCCACTTCAAGAAGGGATGCGATCAGAGATCCTGTCCATGCCCCCGTACCCGGAAGAGGAATTCCTACAAACAGCAGCAATCCAAAGAATTCATACCGTTTGATCTGGTCACTCTTGCCCATGGCACGGTCTTCCATCTTAACGATCAGACCATGAAACAGTTTTGTTTTCTTCAGAACTTTAAAAATCTGACGAATAAACAGTAATATAAATGGTATAGGAATAATATTTCCGATAATGCAGATCGGAATTGCTTTCACCGCAGACACCTTCAAAAGAGATGCCGCCAGCAGACCTCCTCTAAGTTCCAGAATCGGTATCATGGAAATGATAAAATGATAAGTTCTCTGGAAATATGCTGAGACAGGTTATCTGTAAACCACTGTACTAAAACTTCCATAAATTCTCCTTTTTAGATATTCTCTTACAAAATTAATGAAGACTTCCATCTCATTCCTTGTTCCAATCGTAATACGCAGATGGTTACCGGTTCTTCCACCCGGAAAATAGCGCACGTAAATATGCTGCGCTCTCAATGCCTGAAACAGTTTTTCTGCCGGGCAGTTTTTATGAGACGCAAAGATGAAATTTGCTTTTGACTCTTCAAAGTAAAATCCAAGTTTCCTGAGTTCTTTTTTTGTCCATTCCCGCGTCTCTATAATCTTACCGCAAGTTTCCAGGAAATATTCCTGATCCTCTATCGCCGCAACACCAGCTGCGATCGACATACGATTCATTGTATAAGAATTAAACGAATATTTGACATCATTCAGATATTTGATCAGTTTCGGGCATGCAAGCGCAAATCCGATACGCATGCCTGCCATGGATCGAGACTTGGAAAATGTCTGTACCACCAGAAGATTCTCGTATTTCTCGATCAGAGGTAATGCTGACTGTGTACCAAAGTCAACATATGCCTCATCCACGATCACGATCACATCCTGATTATGTTCCACGATATCTTCAATATCACTCAGCGGAAGAGAAACACCTGTCGGAGCATTCGGGTTCGGAAAGATAATTCCACCATTCTCTCTGAAATAATCTTCCTTCTTTATATGAAAGTGTTCATCCAGTGCCGGTCTCTCATATGGAATGCGGAACAGTTCTGCCCATACATCATAAAAAGAATAGGTGATGTCAGGAAACAGAATTGGTTTCTCACTGTTAAAAAAGTAAGGAAACTCATTGCCAGTACATCATCAGATCCCACGCCGACAAATACCTGATCGTCCTGAAGCCCATACTCTCCTGCAATGGCATGCACAAGATCTTTCGCTGCCGGATCCGGATAAGTCTCAGTGCATCTGTATCTGTATTCCGAAGTACCTCCGTAACCCCCGGTGCCGGCGGATAAGGATTTTCATTTGTATTTAATTTGATCATATCCGTCTGATTTGGCTGTTCTCCCGGTGTATACGGAACCACCTTGCGGATATTGTTTTCCCAGTTGCCCATCTTCATGTCTTCTTTCTTTTTTATCTACTTTTTTACGAGGATACATATGGATTGTTCCGTGCTACGCACTCTCACAATCCTACTTCCGAGCCACACCGGTCTTTCTTGCTGCTTCTGCAACTGCTTTGGCTACTGCCGGTCCAACTCTCTTGTCAAATGCCTTTGGAATGATATTATCTTCAGAAAGTTCTTCATCAGAGATCAGTTCTGCAATTGCTTTTGCTGCTGCAATCTTCATCTCCTCATTGATATCACTTGCTCTCACATCAAACGCACCTCTGAACACACCAGGGAATACAAGTACATTGTTGATCTGATTCGGGAAATCAGAACGTCCTGTTGCGATGACTCTTGCGCCACCTTTTCTTGCTTCATCCGGCATGATCTCAGGTGTCGGGTTTGCCATTGCAAATACAATCGCATCATCTGCCATTGTGCTTACCATCTCTGCTGTTACAATATTCGGTGCAGATACACCGACAAAAATATCTCTGCCCTTCATGGCAGCCTTAAGGTCCCCATGCAGCTGTTCTTTATTTGTTTTTCTGCGATTTCCTTCTGTGCCGGATTCATCCATTCCTCACCAGGCGCCAGGATTCCCTTACGGTCAACCATGACTACATCACCGATTCCAAGTTCCAGAAGAAGTTTGCAGATGGAGATACCTGCTGATCCGGCTCCGTTGATGACTACTTTGCTTCTGAGAATTTCTTTCCTACCAGTCTCAGAGCATTGGTCAGTCCTGCTGATACGACGATTGCGGTTCCATGCTGGTCATCATGAAAGATTGGAATATCACATTTTTCTTTCAGTTTTTCTCTATCTCAAAACATCTCGGTGCGGAAATATCTTCCAGATTGACTCCACCGAAAGATCCTGAGATCAGATAAATGGTATTTACGATCTCATCTACATCATTGCTCTTGATACAGAGCGGAAATGCATCTACATCACCAAACGCTTTAAAAAGTGCACATTTTCCTTCCATTACCGGCATCCCCGCCTCCGGTCCGATATTTCCAAGGCCAAGGATCGCTGATCCGTCTGTAACAACAAGGCACATATTCCATCTTCTTGTCAGGTCATAAGATTTGTTCACATCCTTCTGGATCTCCAGACATGGCTGTGCAACACCCGGTGTATATGCAAGTGACAGGTCATCTTTATTCTCTGCCGGTACTCGTGTAACGACTTCAATCTTACCTTTCCATTCTCCGTGTAATCTCAGGGATTCTTTCGCATAATCCATCTCATTCTCCTCCTATTACAATTCCATTTGCTGGTCTTTTGTTGTTGCTGTTCTTCTGCATCTCATCCATGCATTTTTCGATTATCTCCATATGCTCGGACATGTACTGCTCGGCACCCTTCTCATCGTTATTGATAATAGCCTCAACAAGAAGACGATGCTGTTCATCCACTTTAAATTCCGGACGGTTTTTCTTCATAATATAATCTCTGGTTCCCGCAATTATATTTTCAATCAGCTGATCCGCTGCAGCAAGCACACTGTAGATCATCGGATTGTCTGCAATCTTTGCAATCTGCGTATGCAGTTCTTTATCCAGTTCTCCTCTGGTCTTCTCATCTTCCGCTTTATCTATACTCGAAAGTATCCTCCACAGTTCTGCCGCATCCAGTGGTGTGCACTTTCTCGCAGCCAGAATTGCCATCTCTAGTTCCAGTGCAGCCCTAAGCTGCTGTGTCTGCCGGATATATCCGTTATTCAGTTTAAACAGTATAGACAATGGGCCAATCAGCCAGGAATCCAGGTCATCTGCTATATAGTTTCCACCACCGGGCACGGTCTTTATGATTCCAAGCAATTCAAGTGCTCTTAAGACTTCCCGTACCGCCGGTCTGGATACTCCCATCGTCTCTGCCATCGTTCTTTCTGCCGGAAGCGCATCGCCTGCTTTCAGATGTCCATTTTGAATATTATCTATGATCTGATTCAGTATTCCATCAAAAGCTTTCTCATCTTTAATTTCTTTAAACATATATCTGCCTCCTACATTTCCCTATTAATGTATCATTTATGAACTGTTGGCAAGCATTCCCTTTGCATTCTGCCTGCATTCTTTTTCATACAGCTTTTTCTAATTTATTAAAAATATCGATATAATTTGTGTTTTTATTCTAAACTTTTCTCATATCCTATTGACAAGTTCAAAAAGAACGCATAATAAACGTAAGAGATTATTATAGTAAGGGAGATTATACTCATGAAAAAAAGAAATCTTATGCTATTATCAGCAATTGCTGCAGCATCGATCCTCATGACTGGATGCGGTTTCACCGCAGATGATCCGGCTGACAGTCAGGCTGTAACTATAACTCCAGAACCAACTGCTACACCGGCACCTACAGCTACACCAGCACCTACTGTTACCCCGACAGCCAACCTGACAACTACACCTGCACCGGCCGGAACAGATGCTTCTTCCACAACTCCGGCAGATGGTACAACAACAGACGGAACTGCTTCTACAGACAGCAGCACATCTTCTGATGCAGCATCCACAGATACCAGTTCTGACTCTGCTTCTTCCACAGCAAGTGCATCTTCCGGTGATGCATCATCTTATGTTGGTTCTACACTGAATGAATTCATGAACATCTATGGAACACCAGTTGATTATGAACCTGCATACGATGCAAATGGCAACGAAGTTGGTGGTGTTTACTCATTCAACGATTTCTCCATCACAACAGATTTCACTTCCGGAAGCGAAAACTGTCGAAGCTGTTGATTATTATTGATCATAATAAGCCGCACATGACAAATACCCTGTCAGGGAATTCCTGCCAGGGTATTTTTATGTATGTTCTTTCTTTATTTTTTCAGGTCGTTCTTTTCGATGTTTTTTGGATTCTTCGTATTTTTTCAGCTCTTTCAACGCCTTCTCACCCTGCGGATACAGAATAATGATATTGAATATTGTCATCAGACCGATTCCCACATCTCCAAGGTCCCATACAAAAGTATAAGCTGCAAGGCCACCTATAAACAACATAAACAGTGCTATGATCTTGTATGCCGTCTGTGATATCCAGTTATCTCCGAAAAGATATGCCACATTGCTTCTTGCATAGAATAAAATTCCAAGGAATGTCGAGAAGCTGAACAAAAATAATGTCGCTGCAATAAAAACCACACCAAATCTTCCGAGATGATGTTCCATCGCCGTCTGCAGAAGATCCATTCCGGAAAGTCCTGCAACTTTTTCTTCCGGGGCAAGAAGCATGATCATTGCAGTACAGCTGCAGATTACGATCGTATCGATAAATACTCCAAGTGCCTGTACCAGTCCTGCTTTGACCGGCTGATCACATTCTGCCGCAGCTGCCGCACACGGAGCAGAACCAGAGCCTGCCTCATTGGAAAAAAAGTCCTCTTTTGACTCCATTCATCAGTACCGCCCCGAAACCACCGGCTGCCACCTGTCTAAATCCAAATGCTTCCTGAAAGATTCTTGCAAAAAACGCCCGGAATACTGCCGATATTCATCACAATGACCAGAATCGTGATTGCAAAATAAACAACTGCCATTACCGGCACGATCATATCCAGGATCTTGACCGTCGCATTCTTACGAAGTACGATCACTGCTGCAACTGCAACAAGCACAACCGTCGTATAGACTGGCGGAATGGAAAATGCATTTAAACGAAGAAACAACGGAATTACTGATCACCTGACTGATACCACACCAGCAGATCAGGCCGGAGATTGACAAATAACACAGAAATCACACTTTGTTTTCTTTTTCTTTTGTTTTTCTTCCACATAGGCGTGGATATAGTATGCCGGTCCACCACGATAACCGCCATACAGTGGATCTTTTTCTTTATAGATCTGTGCCAGTGTTGCTTCAATAAATGCTGTAGATGAACCGATCAGTGCTGTTACCCACATCCAGAACCACAGCCCCGGCACCACCTGCGGAAATCGCTGCAACCACACCGACCAGATTTCCCATACCAACCCTGGTAGCCGTTGATACGACCAGTGCCTGAAAAGATGAAAGACTGTTTTTATCCTTTTTCTTTTCAACCAGTGCTCTTACCATATCCGGAAACAGACGAATCGGCAGAAAACGCGTCCGGATCGTAAAATAAATTCCCGCCGGATCAGTAGAATGATCAACAGCGAAATTCCAAGTGTACTGCCACCCGGCAGCGGAATATGCACCAGATCTCCCCACAGAAAGCTGTATATTTTCTCAATCAGATCAACCATCATAACTTTAACCCTCTTCCCATTTTCACACACCTGAAAGAACATTTCCCTCAGGCAGATACTATTCCAGTATAACTCATAATAACCTTTAAACACAAGCACTTTTGAAGTTTAAAGTCAAAAATCGGCAGTCTTGACGTTATCCACTCCTTTGTTTATAATAAGTATGTCTGGAAAATCCAGATAATATTAACTTACATATCAAGACAAAGGTGGTCTTATTTTATGTTTAATTTTATGGTTACAAATGAAGGCGGCCTGACAACAGCCGGATATGCCATCGCAATCATCGCAGGAATCATTCTGTTCCTGGCTGCAATCTGTTTTGCAGGAAAACACTCAGAAAAACACAAACTGACTACAAGACAGCTTGTATTCTGTGCTGTAGCTATGGCACTCGCTTTTATCACTTCTTACCTGAAGATTATTACTCTGCCGTGGGGCGGAAGCGTTACTCTTTGCAGTATGCTGTTTATTGTACTGGCTGCTAACTGGTATGGTGTAGGCACCGGTATCACAGTTGGCCTTGCTTATGGAATCCTGCAGTTTATCCAGGAACCATATGTACTTTCCTTCTTCCAGGTGTGCTGTGACTACATTCTTGCATTCGCTGCCCTTGGAGTTGCCGGATTCTTCGCAAAGCAAAGCCATGGTCTGCTTAAAGGATACATTGTGGCAGTTATTGCCAGAGGTGCATTTCATGCACTTGGCGGATATCTGTACTGGATGAGCTACATGCCGGATAACTTTCCAAAATCCCTGACTGCAATTTATCCGATCGTATATAACTACAGCTATCTGCTTGCAGAAGGAATCATCACAGTGATCGTGATTTCCATTCCGGCAGTATCAAAGGCACTGGTACAGGTTAAGAAAGCAGCACTGGGTACTTCCCTGTAACCCGTTAATTTGTATTAACAATTTCCCATGGCATGCGCCTGAGACCTGTTCTTCTCCTGATATTTCAAATCGATAAGCTTTCGTATAAATGATATCGCAATATGTAAAAATAGCGGGATTCTTCTTCTGTCGTATGGAGAAGATATCCCGCTGTTTTTTCATTCTATTTATATAAAAGGATTGTAGAACCTTCCAAACTTAATTGTCACCGTCAGACTTACAACCAGAAGCACTACGCCCAGTCCAAGCGCTGCAAAATCTCTCCGCTCAAACGGCCGTCTGGTATACCACGTCCGTTTCTTATTCTTCCCAAATCCACGCAGTTCCATCGCATTAGAGATCGTATCAATACGGTTCAGACTCGTCAGAATCAACGGTAATAGAATATTAACAGAATTCTTTAATCTGGAAAAGAAGTGTTCATTTTTTCCAAGTTCCACACCTCTTGCCTGCTGTGCCTGGCTGATACTGTGATAATCCCTCTGAATATCCGGAATATAACGAAGTGCGATTGCCACAGAATATCCTACTTTGTAGGAAATTCCAATACTGTTCAGACTGGCGGCAAACTCGCTCGGATTTGTCGCAGAAATAAACAGGATCGCAACTGGAAGGGCTACAAAATATTTCAGCGAAATATTCAACATATAAAACAGCTGCTCTGCGGTCACATCATATCTCCAAAACAAATGACACAATACATGCCTTGTTCCATACAGATTCGTTCCCTGATTCGGATCAAACAGAAAAATAAACAGGTTGTTCAAAAGCAGAAAAACAAGCATAAAGATCATCATAAACCGAACTTCACGGTATTTGATCTTACTGAGTTTAAATGCAGCAAGGCTGACTGCAAACAATCCCAACAGCACCCAGGTATTATAAGTGATCATACTTGCGAACGTGAACAACAGGAAAAATGCCAGCTTGGTTGTTCCTGTCATTTTGTGTACCACGCTGTCGCGGTCCAGATAATTTAATACCGTTTTAGCAGCCATGGCTTCTCACCTCCCTGTCCTCTCCGATAAATCGTTCCACAAATGCTTCCGGCGGTGTGATCGCACAATGATTTGCCAGAGTAAAAAGACTTGTTTCTTTCAGTGCCGCACGTTCGATCAGTTCCGGATCACAGAGTACTTCGGATGCTCTGCGGTCTGCGATCAGCTGTCCATCGGAAAATACCAGTGCTCTTGGTGTATATTCCAACATCAGATGCATATCGTGTGTGATCATCACGACTGTCACACCACGTTCATTGAGTTTACGCAAAAACTCCATGATCTCTGTATAATGTTTAAAATCCTGCCCGGCAGTCGGCTCATCCAGAATGATCAGTTCCGGATCCTGCACCAGTACACTTGCAATCGTCACACGTTTCTTCTGTCCAAAACTCAAAGCTGAAACCGGCCAGTTACGAAACGGATAAAGTCCGCAGATCTTCAATGTATCTTCTACCTTCTGCCGAACTTCTCCTCCGGCATTCCTGCCTTCTGGAGACTCAGTGCTACTTCCTCATAGATCATCGTCTTCGAAATCATCTGATTTGGATTCTGCATAACATATCCGATATATTTCGCACGGTGACGGATATTCTCCTTTAACAGATCTTTTCCATGGAACAGAATCTCTCCGGAATCCGGATCCTCAAATCCACATACAAGTTTGGAAAACGTTGATTTTCCGGCGCCATTCCTTCCCACGATACTGACCATCTCTCCTTTGTCAATTGACAAGCTGACATTATGAAGTGTCTGATGCTCTTTCGTATATCCAAAACTGAGATTCTTCACTTCCAGAAGCTTTTCCCGTTCTCCGGCCTCTTCTTTAAACGGCTGTGCCTCAAACCATTCCTGTAATCTCTTACGGTCTCCTTCATTCAGCACAACAGAATCCACGTGTGCCGGCCTCTTTTCCTTTGTAATGTCGATTCCTGCATAGCGCATCGCAGTCACATAAAGAGGCTCACGAATGCCATTGTCTGCCAGCAGCTGGTAGAAAGCAATTCATCCGGAGTCATATCTGCAAGGATCGTTCCTTCATTTACCAATATGATACGGTCTACGTTTCTCCAGAGAACGTCTTCCAGACGGTGCTCAATGATCAGAACTGTCGTATCCGTTTTTTCCGGATCTCATCGATCAGCTCAATCGCCTGTTTTCCTGCTGCCGGATCAAGATTTGCCAGAGGCTCATCGAACAGGAGGATTTTTACCTGATCTACCATGACACCCGCAAGGCTGACTCTCTGCTTCTGTCCACCAGAGAGTTCATGCGGTGCATAATCCAGATGCTTCTCGATTCCTACCAGTTCTGCCGCATGTCTGGTGATCGCATGCATTTCATCCTGAGGAGTACAACTGTTTTCCAGAGCAAATGCAATATCCTCACCAACCGTCAGTCCGATAAACTGTCCATCCGGATCCTGAAGAACCGTTCCTACATGCGCAGATAATTCAAAAATACTGCTGTGTGGTGCATCCACACCATCCACCGTCAATGTTCCCTTACATTCTCCCGGATTTGAAAAAGGATTCAGTCCGTTGATACATCCTGCCAGGGTACTTTTTCCACTTCCGGAAGGTCCCGCGATCAGCACTTTTTCACCTGGATAAATATCCAGATTGATTCCAGTCAGTGTAGGTTTTTTTGCGCCCTGTACTGGAATGAAAATCTTTAAATGAAATAACAGGGGATTTTTCTCAGCCATTCAAACACCTCAAAATTTATATTAACCATTCAATAACTACAAAAACAATTCAAGAATACTATCTGATCAACAATAGAAAAAGCCTTTTCACAAGCCATATAAGCTACATGAGAAGGCTTTTCCGACGCTGTCCACTTCTGCATGAACACCTGTGAACAGCAACTCCATATCTTATTCCTGATCCAGGGAACCCTTCTTGGCAATCGTCTTTGTATATGCCAGAACAAGAAGTCCACCTACGATCACACCGGTGACTGTATTAGAAACCGCTGCAAATACACCCTGTGCAAATACTTTGTTTGCAGGTTCTGCATAGATCAGAATATCAAGTACAGGTGCTACAACTACCCATCCGATCACATGCGCGATCACATTTGCAACTACAAATACAGCAACTTTGCCTTTTCCGAATTCACCCTCCTGAACATCAAGTTTCTTGGCAAACAGTCCGATAACCACGCCGACAAATGCTGATGTGATTACCCAGCTCCACCACGGACTTCCACCCCAGGAAAGATCGATCAGTGCGTGGCCGATAAACCCGATCAGTCCGCCTGCAACCGGTCCATACATAGTAGCCAGAAGTGCAAGTACTGCATACTGAAGACTGATATTTGTGTTCGGTACCGGGCTCGGTATTGCAACAAAACGTCCAAGTACAAAGAACAGTGCTGCGCCAATTCCGACAGCAACCACGGTTTTGATACTGCTGTTGTTTTTCATGATAGTATCCTCCTCAAAAGTTTTGCTCCGGTCATGCCAGAGACAGTGATAGTATAAGTCTTTTGGGCAGATTTTGTCAATGGATTCCAAGTGCTTCTTTTGCAAGTTCATCGACCATATCATTGTACTTATCATTAGAATGTCCTTTGACTTTTCGAAATTCAATGTGAACCCGTTCTTTCGCCTTACGATAAAATCACGATATGCAATCGTTCCGGCTTTGTTTGCTTTCCAGTCACCATTGCACCAGCTCGCGATACCCTGATAATCGTGATAAATTATAATAGAAGAGATTTTGTGGTCCAGAGCGTATTGCATCGCTGCTTCACTTCCTTTGATCTCACCAGCCACATTTCGCATCTGCGCCAACTCTGGATCAGACATTCTGCGAAAATTTCTCTTCTTTTCCATTGATCAGAACCACCATCCGTAGGAAAATTCTTTCGTGCCTGCATGATAGCTTCCATCAACGTAGATTTCCACCGCACCTGCTGACGGATCACCTCCCTGCATGTCATCTGCAGCCACAGCAATTCCCAGATATTCCTTTGCTTCCTCTTCCGTCCCAAAGCTCTTATATATCGCGCCCGGATACCCCATTACCTGCTTCTTACACTCATCCCAGGTAAGGAACATCCCTATCTTTCTTCCCTGTCTTACTGCATAAAATTTCTTTTTTGCCATGCTGCCTCCTATCTGTCATCCTTCACTGCCATTCACAGATAATATCCGCCAAACAGCAGCCACCCTATTTCTTCTTATACTATACATGAGAATTTTCAAATTACAAGAAAAAGAAGACTCCCGTCATGGAAATCTTCTTTTTTCTGACTTATTTAATGCCATACGATCTGACAGACTTATTCAGCTACTGCAATCGCTTCTACTTCACACAGAACATTCTTCGGAAGCTGTTTTACAGCAACGCAGGAACGAGCCGGTTTGCTTGTAAAGTATTTTTCATAGACTGCATTGAATGCAGCAAAATCTGCCATATCAGCAAGGAAGCATGTTGTCTTTATAACATTGTCAAATGTAAGACCAGCTTCTTCAAGGATCGCTCCAACATTTTTGCATGACTGCTCAGCCTGAGTCTCGATCTTATCTCCTGCAACTTCGCCGGTTGCCGGGTCTACCGGAATCTGGCCGGATGCGAATACAAAATTCCCTGCCATTTTAGCCTGAGAATATGGTCCAATTGCTGCAGGTGCTTTTTTAGTTTCAAATGTTTTCATGAGAAATTCCTCCGTTCAGTCTTTTTCTCATCATAGCACCAAAATTTTTGTTTCGTCAATATATTTTTTGTATTTTATTCTGCAGTTTCCTCTGTTTCTGCCTCTGCTACCCATACCGGAACTGCTGCTCCAGGTCACATTATTTTCTCTTGGCTCTGATATATCATTTCAGGATATTTACGTTTGATATCTTTCAGGAAGATCCGACCGGAAAATGCAATATGCGGAAGCTCATAAAACTGGCTCTGCTTCGGGCAGATCGGACGATACAGAGGATCCGCCACAATAATGTCTGCATCTCTCAGCAGCTTTTCCATCTCTTCTTCGCCATTTGCTATACAGTCATTTGTCGCCAGAAGATTCTCGTGAGTTTCCAAAGGACAGATAACACGGACTGGTTTTTGATATTTTTTTTCGATGAATGCCGCCAGCGAGCCCATGGTTACAGCTTCACCAATGAGGGTAATTTCCGGTACCCCGCTTAAACGGTTTGCAAGATACGCTGTCGAATCATTATTCTTTTCCTCATTTCTGCCTTCTGTTTCATATGGGATTTTTTTGTTCATGATCTGTATAAGTTCTTCTGTAAATCCGCTGATCGGAGTTCCGATGACATACGGAGTCCCGAATTTCTCTCTAAGTATCTTCGCAGCCGGAAGTCCCACGGAAGAAACAACCAGATTCATTTCTACTTCGCCTGTGCGGGACAAATTTTCAAGTGTATCACCCATAGCCCAGGAGGAAACAACTTCCCATCCATATTTTTGAAGATTTTTCTTCATGATATCTACATTGATCTGTGGCCCAAAATCCAGTGGGGTTACACCAAGGAGATTGAGCGTATGAGGTTGGTTGACTGACGATTCTCTGTCAATTGCCGATTCTGCTGTTTTTGATACAGTTTCCGACTCTCCTGTAAATCGCTCTGCAATCCTTGCCAGAGCAATTCCTGCACCATAAGTGTAATCATGCATACCATTCGTTGGAATGGCAAAAGCCGGAATTCCTGTCTCTGTCTCAATCACCTGGGCAATTGCAGGAAAATCTGTCCCATTCATAAATGGGATTGGAGAACCCGCAAGGCAATAAACTTTGGCTTCAATTCTCGCGCCGTTTCTTCAATATCATGAATAAATTTCGCATCATTTCCCATGACTGCATCGATCTCTGTCAGCCCGGAATATAGATCAGACTGTCCTGATCGTACCAGCGAATCTCATCGTGCGTATTGTAGGTAGAATTACAGCCTGAAGGATCGTGCATGACCACCATACCGCCAAGTTCATACAGGGCAGAACACACGCCTGAAACATCCGCAGTATAAACTGGTATAATCTTATACGACTGTCTCATATGCAGCTTTCGCACCCCCATCCTTTGCAAATGATCAGATCTTCCGGAGCTTTTTCTTCGAGAAAAGCTTCTGTCATCAATTCCAGAGTCCTTCGAATCCCATCAAAGCCCCATAAACCACCACCCTGCACCATATTAACAAAATAACTGCTGCCGGAAAACCAGGCGGCTTTCTGCCCAATGGCAAGAACTTTCTCTTCTGTATGGCGTGGAAGGACACGCATCTTTGCCTGAATCGTAGCACAGAGTTCAAGATCTGGATGATGTATCTTTAACCAGTCAAATACATTTTTTCTTCCGGGCTTACACTGTCAAGGTAAACCGTTGTCACATGAAATCCATGTTTCAGAAGAAAACCTGCAAGTCCAAGTGGTCTGGATGATACAGATAGTCCAGGACGATCGAAGTATCACCAATGATTGCTTTGGCGTGACCAACAGCATTTTCGCAGAGTGTAATTTCTCGTTTGCAAAAAGCTTCCAGTTCTTCAGATATTGTTTCTATACCTAAAACATTCTCCTGTTCCTGGCCCGTCTGCAGCTCCTGTAGCAGCTTTCTCAGTTCTTCTTTAATTTCCCTATAATCAAAACTTCCCGGCAGATACAGATGTTTTCTGTTCAGTCTTTCGGCCAGCATTTCTGCACCATATTTAGCCGGAGGATAGCAGGAAATAAAAAATTCTCCTGCACCAAGACACTGGTATTCTTCCCAGTTTTTGCATGCCGGGATTTCTCTTAACGTGTATCCCTTATTTTTCAGCAAACGCTTGATATCACTGTTTTTATCCAGCACAAAGTCACTTCCGACAAGAGTCACTGTTTTCTTATCAATGTATCCTGCTGTCAGAGGATCATACATTGCTTTGCGTAGTTTCTGATCCGGCGTAGCTCCATGCTTCTGCATGATCGGATCCATATAACAGCGTACGAACACGATTTCCGGAAAGCGTGCTTCCAGTTCTCCATACACCAGTTCCAGGTCACATCCCAGAAAATGGTGCAGACATACTGTAAAAAGAAGCACTGCTTTCGGTTTTTTTCAAGTTTCTTCAGGACATCGGTCACGCCTTCGATCGTCACATCCTCCAGATTTCCATTGAGAAGATTTTCTTCTTCTACAATCACAAAGGAAAAACGTCTGCTGCATTCATCTCTGCCGCTGTCAGGACAACACCCCGCATGCAGTTGTCTGCACAGACATAAATCTGGATTGCCTCTGGCATCAGCATTCCGGTATGAACAATATTCCAGTTACCATGTGCGGGAGAATTAAATTCCAGACCTGTTGGAAATGGAACAGGAAAATCAGCCTCTCCAATCGTTGTAACCGCACCTTCCGGATCTATCTCACCACCAACTCGTTTCAGCATAAACCATCCTCTCTGCAGAGGTTCAGAATCTGCTCTGCCAGTATGCGGTATTCTGTTGCCATTTCGCTTTCCGGATAACATTCCATCAAAGTCTTTCCCTGTTCTTCTGCGTCCGTAACCAGATCACTGTGGGTAAGTTTTCCGATTACCTTTGTTTCAAAATCTTCCGCAAGTTCCTGTACTTTTTCTTCTTCCCGTTTTACATTGCGGCGATTCAGGATAATTCCTCCAAGGGCAGCATAACCACGGTTTCTGAAATTCTGTACCGCCATGGCAATATTGGCCCCGGCATGGATTGCCATATTTTCCCCGGATGCGATAATAAAAACTTGTCCGCATATCCTTTTCGCATTGGCATGGAAAAACCACCGCAAACAACATCCCCCAGTACATCATAAAGGACAATATCCGGTTTATAGGTTTCATACGCTCCGGTTTCCTTTAATTTTTCAAGAGCCGTAATGATTCCACGTCCTGCGCAGCCAAGCCCTGGTGTCGGACCACCTGCCTCTACACAGATTACGCCCTGATAACCGACCATGGTCATGTCTTTGAGTTTGAGGTTCTGCTTTTTTTCATTATAAAGATCAAGCACCGTTCTCATTTCTTTTCCGTGGCGAAGCTGAATCGTGGAATCTGCTTTTGGATCACAGCCAATCTGCATAACTGTCAAACCTTTTTCTGCAAGTGCTGCTGCCACATTGGATACAGTCGTTGATTTGCCAATGCCACCTTTGCCGTACACTGCTATTTTAATCATGTTTTTCCTCCATGTGTGTGATGACATTGGAATAAGCGGTTTTCGTGGATACGCCTTTCAATCGGCCAATCTTGCCGGAAAGAGCACTGATGATATCCTGTGAAGCATCAATGGCAATACTGATGATGCTGATTCCTTTTTCACGGTATGGGATACCCATGCGACCGATGATATGGTCACGGGCATCGTAAAGGAGCTGGTTTAAAGTTTCAATCGAATTGTTGTCCTCTACAATGATGGAGATTACTGCTACTCTAGTATCCATGTTAGTCCTCCGTGTTATACATACAATAATTATAGCTGTTCAGTGCCCTCATGGGACATTTCTTCTGAACAGAGCAATATATTATTAAATTCATCCAGTCAACAGAATTCTGCACGAGTAGAAAACTGGATTGAACTGACGGCAAACGGAGATTTCGTCGAGAGTTATGTGCTAGCTGCTGTCACCGAGCGCACTGTCTGAGGCAAAGCCGAGTTTGCGCGAATGACAGCAAACAAGCGCACGTAACGAACAGAAATCGCAGTGTGTCAGGAAACCAGTTTTTCTATCTCTGTGCAGATTCGTGATTACTCATAATTAATGATTACTCATATCTTAACATATACGTGGCAGTCGAACTCTCCCCCCGGCTGTGGAAGGAGTGCCTGAGTGCCGATTTCAGTGGTCATGACGACTTTACCCGGCTGATCATCAATAACTTCTCCGATAATGGCAGCATCTTTGGAGTATGGACATTTGCGGAGAGTCTCTACGATTTTTTCAGCTTCGGCTTTTGGTGCCATGATGACCATACGGCCTTCGCATGCCAGATAAAGTGGTTCGAGTCCGAGCATGCCACAGACTCCTTTGACTTCCGGTGCTACCGGAACGGAGGCGGCATCAAGTCGAATCCCAACATTGCTCTGTCCGGCTATTTCATAGAGAACAGTTCCGACACCACCTCTTGTAGCATCGCGGATTACATGGAGATCATGAGTCGTGTTCATAACAGCTTCTACTGTTTTCCAGAGAGGCGCGCAGTCGCTGGTAACATTTGCTTCAATTCCGAAATCTTCTCTTGCAAGAAGGATCGTGCATCCATGTCTTCCGACATCTCCGGTCACGATAATCGCATCTCCCGGATGCGCAAGTGTTCCGCCAACATTTACTCCGTCTTCAATCTGTCCCATTCCGGTCGTTGTGATAAAAACACCATCCACCTGTCCTTTTCCGGCTACTTTGGTATCTCCGGACACGATATGTACACCTGCTTCTGCCGCCGTTTTTTCCATCGCAGAAACGATTTCTTCCAGTTTTTCCATCGGAAATCCCTCTTCGATAACAAATGCACAGGTCAGATAGAGTGGTTTTGCACCCATGCAGGCAAGATCATTGACTGTTCCACAGATAGAAAGTTTACCAATATTCCTCCCGGAAAGAATGCCGGTGAAACGATAAATCCGTCTGTTGATACTGCCATTTTTC
>ENA-OQDF01000003-OQDF01000003.1-human-gut-metagenome-genome-assembly--contig:-NODE-3-length-70465-cov-6.280190_pt1 | contig 70465 bp, 90 predicted proteins | sample MGYA00242769_ERZ504597 | MGnify/ENA primary metagenome ERZ504597 (study PRJEB26092, sample SAMD00036305) | human gut metagenome | host: Homo sapiens | study: EMG produced TPA metagenomics assembly of the...
GTCAGCGTGCTCGGCTTCGTGCCGCACCTGTTCACCAACCCATGGGGCACCCTCGATGGGCCGTGCTCGTGGCATTGGCCCTGTCCGTGCCGGCATCGCTCATCTACAAAAAGAACAAGACGCGCAAGGCGCGCTGATCGGCATCATCGTCGGCGCTGTCGTGGCGCTCGCCGTCGCCATCGTCGGCAACATCATCGTCACGCCGTTCTACGCGCACATGACCACCGCGCAGGTCGTGGCGCTTATAGTGCCGGCGCTCCTGCCGTTCAACGCGTTGAAGTTCACCATCCACGGCGTGGTCACGTTCTTGATCTACAAGCCGATCTCCAACCTGCTGAACCGTTGAGCTTCGTTTGTTCCCATTGAAATGAACATGGAGGGACCGTCCGCATCCGTCGGAGGGTTCCTCCGTCTTGTTTTCCCCGAGAATTCCATACAGTGCTGGTGAAGGAAGATTTTATGGTTACGACCAATGCGCCGATCATAACGCTACGCGATGTGCGATTCACCTATGATGGCGGCGCGACATGGGCACTTGACGGTGTGAGCCTTGACATCCGCCGTGGCGAACGCATCTGTCTGGCCGGACCGAACGGTTCGGGCAAATCCACGCTGTCACGTGTCATCGCCGGACTGGTGGCTCCCGATGAGGGATATGTCGCATTGTCAGGCAATGTGGTGTTCGACGAGTCCGGCGCGCACGCCGACGAGTATCGAACCGCCCGTTGCGGCATAGGCGCGGTGTTCCAGCATCCCGAAGACCAAATCGTCACCACCGTCACCGAAGACGACGTGGCGTTCGGACCGGAGAATCTTGCGATTGAGCATGATGAGATCGGCCTGCGCATCTCCGGTTCGCTGGACGCCGTGGATATGAGCGACTATCGCGCTTCCAACCCGACGCGCATGAGCGGCGGCCAACAACAACGCATCGCCATCGCCGGCATGCTGGCGATGGATTCCGATGTGCTCGTGCTCGACGAGCCGACCGCCATGCTCGACCCGCAAGGGCGCGCCGACATCATGCGGGTGCTGGACGAACTCCAGGACCGCGGCACCACCATCATTCTCGTCACGCACCATGCGGACGAGTTGGAACATGCCGACCGTGTGATTCAGCTGGAAGCAGGCCACATCGTAGGCGATGGCCCTGCCGACGAGCGGCTTCGGATGCCGGTTCAATCGGTGGGCCTGCCGAAACGCATTGATGATGAGTCCGCCGAAACGCTCATCGAAGCACGCGACATATCGTATCGTTACGTGGACGCCGAACGTGACGTGTTCAACCACCTGTCGTTCAGCATCGGCAAAGGCGAGACAGTGGCGTTGATGGGACGCAATGGCGCCGGCAAAACCACATTGGCGCGCATGCTGTGCGCGTTGGAGAAACCCACGACAGGCTCGATCGTCATCGACGGCATCGCCGTGGCCACTGCGAAGGCGAACGGCGGAACGAAGCCCCTCAATCGCAAAAACCGTACGAGCTGCGCCGTACGGTCGGCTACGTCATGCAGCATCCGGAACGGCAGCTGTTCGCCGACACCGTGGCCGAAGACGTCGCATACGGGCCTTCCAACCTGGGATTGGATACGTCCGAGGCGATGGAACGCGCCATGCAGGCCATGCGGCTGCTACATATCGAACATCTGCGAGACCGTTCGCCGTTCGACCTGTCGGGCGGCCAGCAGCGACTGGTGGCGATCGCCGGCGTGATTGCATGCGAGCCGAAAGCGTTGATTCTGGACGAGCCGACCGCAGGTCTTGACGAGGAGGCCGCCGCACGCGTGCACGGGCTCATCCACGGGCTCAAATCACGCGGCGTGACCATACTGCTCATCTCGCATTCGCAGGATGAAGTGGACGAGCTTGCCGACCGTACCATCATATTGGGCAAGCCGGCGAAACGTGCGGACTCTAAGGAATCCACGGAATCCACAGTGAAAGCCACCTGCGAAGAGGAGCCGGATGCGGAACCATCCGTGGACGCCGCCGGCTCGGACACCGCGACCGTGGGGGAGCGGCGGACCCTGTTGGAACGCCTCGATCCGCGCGTGGGCATGCTGTCCGCATTGGCGCTCATGTTCTCCGCGTTCGCCATCGGCTCATTCTGGCAATTGCTGCTTGCCGTGGTGTTCACCGGCGTGATCGCCGCGGCCGGACGCATCAATGTAGGCCGATTGGCCGCTTCCGTGCGTGTGTTCCTGGCATTGTTCGTTTTCTGCGGCCTGCTGAACATCTTCTTCGTGCGCACCGGCACCACGGTGGCGAGCCTCGGGCCGATTCCCATCACCGATGACGGCATCCGCATCGCCCTACTCTACGCATGTCGGTTCGCCGTGGTCATCGTCATCGGAGCGATGTTCCTTGCCTCCACCACACCGACCGCCATGACCGACGCGTTCGAATCGCTGCTGTCACCGTTCGCCAGATTCGGTCTGCACACGCAGGAGACGGCATTGGTGATGAGCCTCGCCCTGCGTTTCCTGCCGACGCTTGGCATGGAAACGAAAGCGATCATCGACGCGCAGTCGGCACGCGGTGGCAGCGTCGAAACAGGTTCGTTCGTAGTGCGCATCAAAGCGATGGTGGCGGTCGTCGTGCCGGTCTTCGCCGCAGCCATCCGTCACGCCGACAACTTGAGCCTCGCCTTGGACGCGCGCTGCTATGAGGAAGGTGCGACGCGCACGCATTGGCGTGTCATGCGCGTCACCGGCATGGACGTGGCCGTGGCGATCGTGGTGCTTGTCTATCTCGTCGCACTGGTCGTGCCGGGCGTGCTGTTATGACCGGTGCGTTGCGGGCGGATGGGCAAATACCGTCCTCACGCTAGGCTTGAGCGGGTATTTGTAGATAGGAATGGAACACATATGGCACTTACCAAAAAGCAGGTCAAGCAGCTGCGCGGCCTGGCCACCAAACTCAATCCGCTCATCCAGGTCGGCAAGAACGATCTGAGCGAAAACGCCGTCAAACAGGCGGACGAGACCATCGAGAAGCGCGAGCTCATCAAATGCTCCGTGCTCGACGGTTCCGGTCTGACCGCCAAGGAGGCCGGCGAAGGTCTCGCCGAACAGCTTGGCGCGGAACTCGTGCAGGTCATCGGCAACCGTTTCGTGCTCTACCGTCGTTCCCAGCGTGACGACGTGGAGCACATTCGTCTCGTGCGCGAATAGCGATCCGAACGTTATATGAAGCGGCCCGCCCTCCGAAACCAATCGGAAGGCGGCGCTTCATATGGAAATAAACAATCGGAAGAGAGCGTGCCGGAGAATCAGCTCTCCTGATCCCATTCGGCTTCCACGTGTACTGCATGTCGTACGCGCTGGACCAGAACATGTACTCGTTCTCAACGCCGGTCACAAAAATATCGACCAGCTCCTGCTTGCGTTCCTCGCTCACCTCGGCGGCGAGTTTCTCGATATGCTCGATCAGCCAAGCCGAACCCTGCCAGAACTCGTCGGTCTTGTACATGTCCACCCAGCTCTTGTACTGGTTCACATCGAGCGTGTCTGCGAATTCATGGGCAAGACGATATCCGTAATCCGCATACACCAGGCGCAGGGGAGCACGGCCACGAGAATGTCGAGGATACCCTTGCCATAGGCGATGGAAAGGATGTTCGACGTGTACGCGCGGGCGAACGCCGACTGGCGCACGTTGTTCATCTGCTCGTCGGTGATGCCGTAGCTGGCCAGATACGTGCGGTGCACGGTCGACTCCACATTCAACGCGCCGTTCTGTACGTTGAGCATGAACGCCATGATCTCAGGATCGTCTGTTTTGGCCAGTCCCAAAGCATGCACTCTGGCGTAGTCGTTAAGATAACGGAAATCCTGCAGCAGATAGAACGCGAACTTCTCGCGCGGCAGAGTGCCTTCGCCCAGTTCGCGGATGAACGGCTGCCTGTAGCCTTCCTCCCATACGAGGTCGGCGGCTTTGCGCAGCCGCTGCGCGAATGGGGGAAGATTGGTTCGCGTGACGCCCTTCGAAGCGTCGAACGCGGAATCGGAATTGGTTACGGAAATCACATCAGCCATATGGCCATGCCTCCCTACGCTGGTGTCAACCATCAGGTTCAAAGGGTTCGGACGTCCACGCCCATCTCAATCCGTCATACGGATTCCCCTGCATACGCGGTTCATTATGGCAAACAAGTTCGTGCCGTGCAAGGTTCTGTCCATATTTGTCGCGGATTATGCCCGTGCTCGGCTCCATATCGAACATGGCCGATGTGTGGTTGAGGGCCGGTGCAAGAATGGAACGTATGACTGAAAAGCAAGTTGCGAAGAAGACCATCGAAAAGCTGGCTATCGTCGTGGTGACCTACAAGCGCCAGCAGCTGCTCGCCACCCTGTTCGAATCCATCGAGAAGCTTACCGTCGCCCCGTGGCGCATCATCGTCGTGGACAACGAGCACAGTGACAAGACCCATGGCATGGTCGAAGAATTCAGCGCCAAGCTCACCGCGCAGTGGGGCACCACCGTGGCCGACCTGTCCGGCAACGAGAACCGCGTGGTCTACGCGCCGCAGACCGACAACCTCGGAGGCGCGGGCGGTTTCTCCGCAGGTGTGAAGAAGGCGTACGAGCTGGGTGCCGAATGGTTCTGGGTCATGGACGACGACGTCGCCGTCATGCCGGAAGGCATCGAGCGCTTGGCCAAGTGGACCGATCGGCACGACGTGATTCAGGGAAGCCGCTACGACTATGATGGCGGTCCGTTCTACTGGCAGTACGATTTCATCGTCCCGCTCGGCATTCCGAACCCGATCGCACCGGCTGCGTTCGGCCCGGCTGGCTATCGCGTGATGGACACGTTGTGCTTCGAAGGTGGCCTGTTCCGCCGCAACATCGTCGAGAAGATCGGTCTGCCCGACCCGCGTTTCTTCATCTATTGGGACGACACGATGTACGGCTATCGTGCCAGCAAGGTCACCAATCCGATCGTCGTGCCCGACGTGGTGCTGCGCCGTACGCGCGAGATCGGCAATTGGGACATCGCCGGCGTGCGCCAGCTCAACTCCACTTCCGACATGAACCGCTACCACATCATGCGCAACCGCGGCTACATGGCCCGATACTTCATGACGTACGGCGATTACCGTCCGCTGTTGTTCGGTCTGGGTACGGTGCTGACCGCGGTCAAGGAAGTGATTCGACTGACGATGGTGGACCGCGAGCATTTCAAGACCGGCATCGTTCAGATCGCCAAGGATGGTGGGATTCGCGCAAGCTGCTGCATGATCCGGAATGGCAGCCGATGCCGCCGCTGAAGTAACACCGTGGCCCACGCGTTTCCCAACGCGCGGCGATCACGCGATTGACGATTCGTCCCACGTCGGAGCCTCTACCGACGTGGGACGAATCGTTTGCAAAACAGGCGATGAAATATTTACTCGGTTAAGTATTACAATTTGTGCAATCGTTCTCACCATTTGTGCATGTCGCGCGCGATTTTGGGCATGTTGCGAGTTACCATAATACGTACCGGTTCGAATACACCCATAACATACCTTGATAGAGAGGTTGAAGATGATTGAGACTGCACAGGCATTCGGCGTTGACATTGGTGGCTCCGGCATTAAGGCCGCCCCGGTTAACCTCGAGAAGGGCGAGTTCGCCGAACCGCGTCTGAAGATCCTCACCCCGGAGGTGTCCACTCCGAAGGCCGTCGGCGAAATCGTTCGCCAGCAGCTCGAGCATTTCGAGGTTCCGGAGTCCGCTCCGGTCGGCATCGCCTTCCCGGCTCCGATTCATGTGGGCGAGAAGCTTGGCTACATGGCCAACCTGGACCAGTCCTGGGTCGCGTGGACGTCACCGAAGTGTTCTCCGAAGCTTGCGGTCGTCCGGTCACCGTGGTGAACGACGCTGACGCCGCCGGTCTTGCCGAGCAGCAGTTCGGCGCCGCGAAGGGCCAGGATGGCCTCGTCATCGCCACCACGCTGGGCACTGGCATCGGCACCGCGCTGATTTTCAACGGCGAGCTCATTCCGAACACCGAGCTCGGCCATCTGGAACTGCTCAAGGGCAAGGGCGACGCGGAGAAGTACGCCGCATCCTCCATCCGCGAGAAGCTCGACATGGGCTACAAGAAGTGGGCGAAGCGCCTGACCAAGTACTACTCCCTCATGGAGTTCTACTTCGACCCGCAGCTGTTCGTCGTCGGCGGTGGCGTGTCCCGCGTCTCCGAGAAGTTCCTGCCGTACATCGACATCAAGACCCCGATCGTCGCAGCCAAGCTGCACAACGAGGCCGGCATCATCGGCGCCGCATACTACGCGAGCACCAAGCAGAAGTGATGTGTTGACCGATTAGGTTGTCACAAGGCCGTCCGATTCGTCGGACGGCCTTTTTCGTTGTTCCATGTGCCGCAGATGGAAGACGGCAGTCCATGGAGTAGGGTGGAGAGCATGCGTTTTTCCTCAAGAGTCGACATCAGTGAGCCCAATCCCATCGCCAAGGCGGAAGCCACCGCCAAAACAGCCGGCAGACCGCTCGGCAAGCTCAACGACTCCAATCCGACACGGCACGCGCTGGCTCCGGATCTTGTGCCGGACATCTACTCCGCCGACCCGCGCGGCCAACGCTACGCGCGTGAGGCGCTGGCCGCGTTCCTTGACATGCAGGAAATCGGCCATTGCTCGCCGGACGACCTGTACATCCTCAGTTCAACTTCCGAAGCCTACTCGTGGCTTATCAAACTGCTGTGTGATGCCGGTGACGCCGTGCTCGCACCGAAACCCGGCTATCCGCTCATCGAATCGATCGCACGCCTCGAATGCGTCGACATGATCGAATACCAACAACGATTCGACGGCTCCTGGTACATCGACGTGGCCGAACTGAAAACCGCGCTGGAAGGCCCGGACGGCAATCGCATCCGCGCGCTGGTGCTCATCAACCCCAACAATCCGACCGGTTCGTACGTCAAACCGTCGGAACGCGAGGCGATCGTCCGCCTGTGCCGGGACCACGACGTGGCCATCATCGCCGACGAAGTGTTCTACGATTACGATTTGGAACCATTCGAAGGCAATGCACGACTCGCGGGGGAGCGTGGCGCGCTCACATTCGCGTTGGACGGTTTTTCGAAAATGCTCGCCGCACCGCATGCCAAAGTCGGCTGGATCCAAGTGTCCGGACCGGCAGAAGACGTGACGGAAGCCAAGCGTCGTCTCGACGTGATCGCCGACGACTATCTGCCCATGAGCGAGATCGTCGCAAAACAAATTCCCGCACTGCTTGAAGCGGCGCCATCGCAGACCGCGCGCGTGCAGGAACGTGTGCGCGGCAATCTCAAAGCACTGCATGCCATGCTCGACGCGGACGAGCAAGGTCTTGTCAGCGTATTGCGTGCCGAAGGCGGATGGAACGTACTGCTGCGCGTGCCCAGCGTGCTCGACGAGAACGAGCTGGTGCTGCACATGATCGAACGCCACGACGTATCCGGACAGCCCGGCTACTTCTTCGACATGACCTCCAACGGCTATCTGCCATCTCACTACTGCCCGAACCGGACGATTTCCGGCATAACGTGCACGTGGTGATCGACACCGTCAACGAACTGATCGGCTGAACGGACTGCCGAGTCCGAAATCTCTTCTACGCCCTGTCGCCCTTCGCCGCCTCATACTTCGAACGAACCAAATCCGTGTAAAAATCGACCGCCTCACGAGGCGCGCCGTCGAACACCACACGATGGTCGTCGACAACGAGCACGCGGCCGATCGCATATTCCGGACGGACGATCAGATCCGTGTCATGCGTGGCGAACACCACCTGCTTGTCATAGCTGAACAGGGCCTTCGCCACGCGCGCCGACGCCACCTCGTCCAAGCCCTTGGTCGGCTCGTCGGCGACGATCGCAGCGGGGGAGAAGCTCAACGCGGCCGCGATCGCCAGCAGATGCCGCTTCTCGCTATCCAAAGCGGAGGCCGGCTCGCGGGCCACGGAAGCCAAGTCGAAATGCGCGAACAGATTGCCGATGATCGCCTGACGTTCGCTTTCCGGCACCTTGTGCTTCTTCAACGGCAGGTCGATCGCCTCACGAATCGAAGCCGCCTTGTAGTAGGCGTTCGGAATCTCTTCGCGCCGCACGCGGCCGACCAGATCCTCGACATGCTTCAGATCGCGTTTCACGGCGGGGTCGTATGCGGTACCGTCCGCTTCGATGCGGACCGTTCCGGACGTGGCGGCCAACGCGCCATCCAACAATTTGAGCAGCGTGGTCTTGCCGGCACCGTTCAAACCTATCACCGCCACACGCTTGCTGTCAGGTGTGATATCAAGCGTGGTGGCCTCCAAGCCGATATTGCCGTCCTCGTACATGTGGGCGGCCTGGCCGAGATGGAACGTGACGGACGAAGCCGGTGTGGAACGTTTACCGGCGAACAGCGAATCGAAGAAACCCATACCGCCGATTGTAACGAACCGCAGGCGCAACCGCGCGCAGGTTCACGGGCAGTTCATCCGAATCGTCCGTGCCCGCATGCGTGGCGGACGCCTTGTAATCGGCGAACAGGCTGCCGAAATCCAACAGTCGCGTCACACTGCTGGTTTCGGCATCGAGTTTGACGACCTGGTCCTGCACGGCGTTGTCGTCGCGGCCCAGTTCGGTGGTGAGCAGCACGATGTCGCCTTTGGCATCCAACGTGCGGCCCGAGGATGGTTGCGTGGCGGCGAAAGCGGTTTCATGGTTGGCGACCCCCGGAACATAACTCAAAGCAACAATGATGACAATCGTTATGATTGCCGATGAAACTCAGAGCAAACCGGAAAAACTGCTATATGAATCAGGAAAGAAACCTGAATTTTTACTGGATGTAGCTTATGTCGGACGTCAACCCAACATGAACCAGGACTGCACGTCGAGATAGAGGGCGGGATTGTTGCGCAACATCTCATCGTCACGCCCGGGCAGGAACAACGACATCAGCGCGACAACCAGCGTGAACAGCAGCAGCGCGAGGAATCCGGCACGACATACCCAACGCAGACGCGGCTTGACGCAATCAAGTACGATCAGCAACGAAGGCAACGCGGCCAAGGCAAACAGCCATCCGAAATCGGCGATGTACCGCCATCCCAAACCAGCCATGCGGGAGTCAATCACCACAAGCAGCAATCCCAATGCCAGGCTGGATGTCAACAACAGCCATGTGTTCGTGCGCCCGGCCTTGCGCATACGCCGGTAGAGGAACGGGCAGGCCAGCGCGGCCAACGTCAACGGAGCTATCGTGAATAAGCCGCCAGGCATTGCCTCGGTAAATCCCCAAGTGGGAAGAGGCGCCGGACTGACGGCGAGGAACGGAAACGCATCCGTGAACCGCAACGGCAGGAACAGGTAATATGAGACGGTCAGCGCAAGATTCGACAATGGCTGCCGATAACTGGTCATATCCGTGACCGTCATCTGATATGAGGTGCCGAAGTCGAGCGGTGATCCGAACCGGACCACGTTGTACGCCAGCAGAGGAACGATCACAATCAACGCGGGAAGCAATGCGGCCAACGGCGCGCGCATCAGACGCCAGACCGACATATGGGGAATGGAGGAATCATTGGAGGCGTGACGGAAAATCGACTGAATCTGCGGCCAGAATATTACGAAAGCCAGCAACGCCACGAGAATGAACTGCGGACGGCACCCCAGATTGGCCGCAATGCACATCGAGCCTGCAGCCAGATGGGGCAACGACAACGACTGCGTGCCATCAACCTCACGAATCCGATCGCCTGACACCGGCACCCGCTTGGCGGCGCCCAACCACAGCCACAATCCCAACACGCTCAGAAACAGGGAGGCGGCGATCGGCACCGAATAGAAATTCGTCCGATACCACAGATACAAACCATTGGAAGCCAACAGCATGAACACGCACAGCATACTGACCGCAGCCAACGGCGCATTCGGACGAATTCGGGATATCACACGAATCACCAGCAGACATCCGAATACCAGAAAACCAAGCATCAGCAGCGGCACGGCCGCACCGCAGGGCATCATCAGCCCGCCATCGACGAACAACGATGTGACCGCCCGATACGGCAGGAACAACAACAACGCGGGAACCACACCGAAATACGAATACCAGTGCCCCTGATAGAACGCGTAATCCCAATACACTGGGCTTACGCCATCGGCAAGCAACCGCTGCCGGGTGGCCACATCATACGGATCCGCCGCGTCACGCAACGCATCCGGCACATCCAAATCCAACCACGCGTGACCATCAAGCAGCGCCCTTGCCACGTAATCGTACTGGTCGAAATCATACGTGTACGTGCCTTTCGTATGGAAGCTCAACGGAGCCGCCTCCACCAGCTGCCACACCACAACGGCACAAGTGACCACAACAGGCACCGCCAGCAGCGCCCCCAGCCACGCACGCTGCCTCACACTCGTCGTATCCAACGGCATCCGCCACAACCGCGAACCAGGCCTCCACACCAGTACCATCGCCAACACGGCCACCATCACGCCGATACGCAACGGATTCAACGCGAACGGTACACGCACATTCGCACGCACCGCATCAAACGGAATCAGCGAACCCTTCGGCTCGACAATCCGCACGCACACCGAACCACCGGCAGCCGCCGCATGCACATACAGCGAACGCGGCGAAGACACCGACACCGAACTGACCGTACCGGCCCTGCGATTGACATCAGGACGGACACGAACCGTGCGCAACACCTGCTCCGATTGTCTGGCTGCCTTATCCAACGCCTTCGAAGACACCGGGTCCATACGAACATATTCCGACGAGCCATCCGCATCGACCTGCATATATGCCTGCGTCGGATCGGTGACCTTCAACAACCCCTCGTCAGTACGTTCGAGCCCAGGGCCCAGCACGTTGTACGCGGCGGCGGAATCACCCGATGCGGCCAAGGAACGCCAAAACGGCATATTGCACAACACGCACTCGACCGCCACCATCACCGCGAAAGCGACTACAATGGCTGCGCACATACGACGACGTGCCTGAAAACGCTGCTTCGAAAAAGTCACGTCATTATTCTAATAGCTTCATGTCGCATTGGATTGAAAGAATGGCACACATGTCTCACCGCACACCATCAGACCCGGCCAGCCAACCGGAACATAACCGGACCATGCTCGAACGCGTCAGGCAAAATGTGCGGCGACTCGTCAACCAGGCCACGCCGCGCCACATCCACGCCAACCCCTTCGGCAAGGCGCTTGACAAGCCCGACGACATCGTCGACGAACTGACCCGCAACGCCATCCGGCTTAATCCGCTCATCAAACGACACATCATCGACGGATTCGAAGGCGTGCCCGGAGGATTCCGCCTCGGATGGGCCCAACTGCCGCAGACCCACGGCCATGCCTTCTCCATCGGATTGTTCACCGACAGCGACCACTTCGCCCAAATCGCGCTCGCGGACGGCAAAGCGCGTGTCTTCGCCGGCACCGATCCGGACATGGACACGCAGGAACTCGAACCGCGGTTCGTCTTCGTCAAAGAGGAAACCCTTACGTTGGCGGACGGTCCAAGACTCGGCCATGCGGCCAGCCGCAATCCGAAAACGGTGCGCGCCACGCAAGGCGGCGTCGTGGGACGCATGCCGGGCGGTCGCATGATGTGGCTCGCCTCATGGCTCAAAACCGGCAGCCGTTACACGCTTGAGCAAATGCGCGCCAACCTGCCAGCGAATATGCGGTTCGACCTCGAATATCGGGACGCCATCACCATCGCCTTCTTCGCCGCCTACATGCTTCCACAGATGAACGGCCTGCTCGTCGCTTCGGTTCCGGCAACATTTTCCGCAGGCTCAACCGCGAAGCGCCCATAGGCGCCATCCGACGGTCCATCAGAGACACCATGAGCGCCCGGTCGCATGGCATGCGCGCCTCCGGCCTGGAAGACTACTTCGCCGATCTGATGCGCGAAGCCCACGCGCTCGATACCGATCAAGGGCTCGAAGCTGTGCACGGAGCGGAACCGCTGCGCCTGTACACATCCAGCTATTCCGGATGCTACTTCTTCGCATGGGATTCCTCCCTGCCGTTCTCGGCAGTGCTGTGCGCCCTCAACATCGAGGCAACCTCAACCGCTTCGCCGCCGTCAGCTCATGGCTGGAACGTAACGCACGCATCGGCGCTCTCCCCACGGAGGACACGGTGACGCGTGCCGAAGCCGCGCAGATCGACTTCGCCCTGCTGGAGAATCCGACGCTGATCGCGTTGAAACCGGACGACCGGTTCGGCGCGATCCTCGACCCGAACCGGGAAGACGGCATCCAGGCCGCCAGCGACTGGCGGATATCGCGGCCGACTTCGGCGTGAAGTCGCCGAATCAACCAAGGACAACGTGTTGGAAGGCGATTTCGGCGCGACGGAGGTTCCGAATGGGTGTACCGGCAGACCATGTCCCGTCTGCTGCGCAGCCTGCGTCTGCCATACCGTTTCGACGTTGACTTCCGGTGCGACCTCAGCGACGGCGAAGTCGCAATCGGCTTCACTTCTGCTGGAGTGTCCATGATGCCGTTCACCCGATACGACGTATCGCGCCGCGCGTGGATCGACCTGACCGACGTCGAACGCACGCGTATGAGCGTCGATTACAATCTGCGCGTCGGACTCATGATGGCCGCGCTGAGCTTCGGAGCCGATCCGAATGTCAAACGCGTGTCGATGCACATCGATTCGATTGGTCTGGAAGAGGCCGTAGCCGAACAGGATTCCGCCATCAGCGAGTTGATGAGCGAGGCGTTAAGCGCCTTCGAACGCATCCGTACCGGAGACATGAGCCATCCGGATCCAAAGCCGCTCCAAAGGACGGCGACTACCATGCGATCCGGCTCGGCCCGTCACTCCGAGAACCACCGATATCTCATCCGAATCAATCGATTCCGACGATTCGGCTGGCTCGGATAGCGTTGGCACTGGAGACGATACGGTGGACGGCCAGTTCGAAGACCTGATGAAAGACATCGACTTCGACGAAATGGCGTTCGCGGTACCGGACGGACGCGCCGATGATGACGACGCCTCCATGCGGGACGACGCCAGCGACAAAACGGAGTACGACACCTACCTCGATGATGATGACGACGATCCGATGGCGCAGCTGCGCAAAACCCGACCGTACGCAACTTGGTGACCGTCACCTTCACCCGCGACGAGTTCCTGAAGCGGCTCGACACTGACGGATTGGCCCATCCAACCGCCACATACCGCATGTTCGACGCCGAAATGGACGTGGACGGCAAAGGCGCGCTCAAACCCATCGATGCGGCCTTCGACCTTCGTGACAGCCGATTCTCACCGGCGGGAAGCCAAGAAGAACCCGAACTGTCCGACATTCGTTTTGATGACGGCACGGCGCAGTTGTTCGGCTGTGAGAACATGATGGGCCTGTCCATCCAGCGTGTCGACCTGTTGCAGCGCGCCGTGGGGGAGTTCCATCGTCTTGCGCAAAGCGACGGACTCGAATCGGTGGCCAAAGCCAAACAGGCCATGGACATCATCAATTCCATATCCGATCCGGAATTGACCGAATTGGCACCGCAGGTCACCAGCGCGCTGATCGACGGCGAAGACACGCCCGACTTCTCATTCGAACTGGCACAATCCCTCGATGACGAACGTCTGAAGGCACGAGACATGCTGTTCTCCGGAGACGTCGAGCGGGCCATCGAATCCGCCCAGTCCACACTCGAACGCATGGACCGGATCTTCGCTGAAAATCCGGGCGTGCCGCGGTACTTCAATTCATATGCGGAACGCGTCATCTACAACCGCATGTTCGCCACCGAAGGCGAAAGAACGGTGCTCATTCCCGACAACCTGTTCTACATGCATATGGAGCTTGCCGACCTGCTCGCCCAAGTCAAAGGCGTCGATGCCGCGCTGCCGCATCTGAACGCATGGTGCGTTACGCCCCCGCATACCCGCTGTCGCACCTCAAGCTCGCCGTGCAGCTGGGGCGTGCCGAGGACTGGGATCCGGCACGTGCGGCATGCCTCAACGCGCTGAACGTCGCGCTTGACCGGGAAGACGCCTCATTCGCATACTATCGCCTCGCCTATGCGGAATGGATGTGCGACCACTTCGACCTTGCCGCCGCCTCATACATCATGAGCGAGGAGATCGCCCCCGGACGTATCGCCATGCTCGAAAGCGAACTGCAGGAACTGATCGGAAGAGCGCAATCGCAGTGCATTCCGGTGCCGACCAACGTGCAGGAAGCCATCCACGTGCTCGCCGACGCCGGACTGCCGGTATGGCCGAACACGCCGGTCGCGCCCCTGATGCACCAAGCGGCCCGCGTCTGCGTGGACAAAGGCATGTTCGTGCCCGCACGCACCCTGTCGGTGGCCGCGATGCGCATGGATTACGAAGACCATGACGGTGCCGACGTGGTGCAGGTGCAGTTCCTGCGCTCTCTGAACAACTAACAAAACGGTCGAACATTTGTGCGATAATCGGTGCTGGCGTGGACATCCGCGCGGCATGGCGGAAATGATGGGAAAGCGGTGACAATGACGAATCGTGATGATTCCGAACAGTTGGCATGGGATTTCGACGCGCCGGAGAGCGACGGTAGTTCCGCGGCCGTCGTGGCCGATGAGGGGCTGGCTTCGCTGACTCCGGGCAGCGAACGTTGGATTGCCGCGTTGCAGCCGACCGATGCCGACGCCATGCGCCTCGACAAGGTTGATGTGGCTTCGATGAGCGCCGAAGCCGCGGCCAGGCTGTGGGCGCGCGTGGCCGCATGGGTGGAATCAGACCAGATCGCATACTATATCGACGATGCCCCCGTCTCATCCGACGCGGCATATGACGCAAGATTGCGCTGCCTGCAATCGCTTGAGGCGCAGTTCCCATCACTTGACTCACCGCAGTCACCGACCATCGCGTGGGCGGCACGTTCTCCAACGACTTCGCTTCCGTACGTCATCCATCGCGCATGATGAGCCTCGATGACGTGTTCTCCATCGAGGAGCTGCGCGAATGGTACGACGGCGTGCTCAGGGGATTGGATTGGCCCGAATCGAAGCCACTGCCCATGACCTGCGAGGTGAAAATCGACGGTCTTGCGCTGAACCTCATCTACCGCAACGGCGTGCTTGAACAGGGTCTGACCAGAGGCGATGGCGTGACCGGCGAGGACATCACTCTCAACGTGCGCACCATCTCCACCATTCCGCAGAACCTTGCCGGACCGGAGGAAGACATTCCCGAATTCGTGGAGATCCGCGGCGAAGTGTTCATGCGATGGGACGATTTCAACAAGCTGAACGCCGAGAACGAGGACGCCGGTCGTGCGCCATTCGCCAATCCCCGCAACGCGGCCGCAGGTAGTCTGAGACAGAAGGATCCGCGTATCACCGCAACCCGTCGCCTGAGCTTCTACGCGCACGCATCGGATCGCTGCGTTGGGGTGCGGGGCACGCCGGCAACGGCCATGATGTGGTCAACGACCAATCCGAAGCCTACGAATTGTATAAGAAATGGGGTGTGCCCGTCTCTCCGCACAACCGTGAGGTCACGTCGTTCAAGGAAATCCTCGACATGATCGACTATTACGGCGAACACCGAGGCGACATCGAACACGCGCTTGACGGCATCGTCGTGAAGGTCGACGATTTGGGATTGCAGCGTTCCCTTGGCGCCACATCGCGGGCGCCGCGCTGGGCCATCGCCTACAAATATCCACCGGAAGAAGTCAATACCGAGCTGCTTGACATCACTGTGCAGGTGGGGCGCACCGGACGTGTGACTCCGGTGGCGGTGTTGAAACCCGTGTACGTGGCCGGTTCCACAGTATCCCGTACCACGCTGCACAACCCCTTTGAAGTGGAACGCAAAGGCGTGCTCATCGGCGACACCGTGGTGGTGCGCAAGGCGGGAGACGTGATTCCCGAGCTCGTCGGTCCGGTGCTGGAGCGACGCAAGGGACGCGAGGGCGAGCTCCGCCGGTTCGTGATGCCCACGCGTTGCCCGAGCTGCGGCGCGGAACTCGCTCCCGCCAAAGAGGGAGACAAAGATATACGCTGCCCGAACGTGGAATCCTGCCCGGCGCAGCTGACCGAGCGGATCATCAATCTGGCGTCCCGCAAGGCGTCGATATCGAACATCTGGCGACCAATCAGCCATTGCGCTGACGAATCCCGAAGAGGACAGGCCCGATTCCATCGACACGTATGCGCCGAACATCACCGAAATCGTGGTGAAACCCGGTGAGGAGCCTGAACCGTACGAGCCGGTGGCGGGACTGGAACTGCCGCCCATGCAGACACCTGTGCTGTCCAGCGAGGCCGGGCTGTTCTCGTTGACGTCCGCAGACCTCAAGGATGTGCGCGTCTGGCGCGAGGCCCCAATCATCGAAATCCACGAGACCGTCGGGTCAAACGGCAAGATCAAGAAAGTGCGCAAACGCGTGGGCGGATCCGGATTATGGCATCAGGTGCCCGCATTCTGGACCGCGCCTACCGCCGCCCGCAAACGCAAGGATGCCGACATCGACGAGACCGCGGAATATCCGCAATACGTGGTGCCGGATGACGCCGTGGTGATCCGCGAGGAAATCAAGGTATCCCGTGGAGGCGCGTCCAGCGTGCAGCCGGTGTACATTCGTCCGGCGGAAAACACCCGCAAGATGCTCGACGAAATGGACAAAGCCCGCCATGCCGACCTGTGGCGCGTTCTGGTGGCCCTGTCCATCCGCAGGCTCGGACCGCCCACCGCACGCACCATCGCCAGCGCGTTCGGTACGTTGGATGCCATCGAACATGCCAGCGTGGACGAATTGTCCCAAATCGACGGTATTGGTCCGGAAATTGCGGAATCCGTAGTCACATGGTTCACCGCGGCCCGTGAGCCGGGCAATTGGCGCGGTGCCGTGCTTGACGCATGGAAGGCCGCCGGCGTAGGAGTCGGACAAGCCCAAGCCAGCGGACTACCACAGACATTGGCAGGCAAAACGGTCGTGGTCACCGGCTCGTTGGAAGGATTCTCCCGCGATTCCGCCAAAGAGGCCATCGTTCTGCGCGGAGGCAAAGCCGCAGGATCCGTCAGCAAGAAAACCGATTGGGTCGTCGTAGGCGAGAATGCCGCTCAAAAGCCGCAAAAGCCGAGGAACTGGGCATCCCCATGCTCAACGAAGACCAATTCAAACAGCTGCTCGACACAGGAACAGTTGAATAATCGCCACACCATCTGGCAAACCGTGCCGCGAACCGCTACTGTGGTACGCGGCATAAGGAGGAAGCATGAGCGACGAGCGCACCATCGAAGCGCGCATCTACGAACGGCTAAGCAAAGTGATTGACCCCGAACTGGGCAGGTCCGTCACCGACTTGGGCATGATCGCAGCCATTGACGCCACGCCAGTGGCAGGCGAAACCAACACGTACGACGTACGGGTGCGGGTCGAACTGACCGTGGAAGGCTGTCCGCTGTCGCAGACCATCACCAACCAGATCAACGGCGCGGTCGCCTCCTATCCCGATGCCACGTTGATTCCCAGCATCGAAGTCGGCTCCATGAGCCAAGACAAACTCACCCAGCTGGTGGCCGGCCTCAAAGCGGAACGTAAACAGAACCCGTTCAACAAACCCGGCATCAAAACCCGCATCTTCGCCATCGCCTCCGGTAAAGGCGGCGTGGGCAAATCGTCTGTCACCGCCAATCTGGCAGCCACATTCGCGGCGCTCGGCTACGATACCGCCGCCATCGACGCCGACATCTACGGTTTCTCGCTGCCCAGGCTATTCGGCGTGCAATCACAGCCCACGAACCTCAACGGCATGCTCATGCCCGTCACCGCATGGGGTGTGAAACTGATCTCCATCGGCATGTTCGCCGGCGCGGACAGAGCCATCCTATGGCGTGGTCCAAGACTGCAACGCTCCTTGGAACAATTCCTATCCGACGTATGGTGGGGCGAGCCGGACGTATTGCTGCTCGACCTGGCGCCCGGCACCGGCGACATGGCGATTTCCGTGGCACAGGCACTGCCGAACGCCGAACTGGTGGTGGTCACCACACCGCAGCCATCCGCCTCCGACATCGCGGTACGATCCGGCCTGGTGGCATTGCAGGTGCCGATGAAGTTCGCGGCGTCGTGGAAAACATGAGCTACTACGAGCACAAAGGCGAGAAGCTACGTATCTTCGGCGAAGGTGGCGGCGCACGCGTATCCGAACAGCTGACCCACAGCCTCGGCTATGAAGTGCCACTGCTCGCACAACTCCCATTGGAGCCTGAACTGCGCGAAACCGGCGAAGCAGGCCGGCCCGCAGTCCTAACCAAAGAGGGCGCGTTGCGGTCGGACGGTATCGGAGAAACATTCAAGAATCTTGCCGAATCGCTGATGAGACTGCCTCAATAAAATCACCATACGGTTGGAGCGTTCCTCCAAAACAACACATCGGAATGTGACTCAGCCACGGAATACGGAATCCGTTATGAGACAAAACCGACGTAAATCGTGGGTCCTGTGTAATATCAGGCGCAGACACGGGGGCCGAATGGCTGAGAGGAAGCAACCGCTTCAACCGTATGAACGTATACCGGGTAATGCCGGCGCACGGACGTCTCTCTATTTCCCGTGCCTTGACGAAAAGAGAAAGGCACATATCCCATGACTGAAGAAAACCAGTCTTCCGCAGTTCGCAAACACAACAACAAGTGGCGCGTGGTCGATATCGTCGTCGCAGCCATCATCGCCGTCGCATCCGGCGTGATCTTCTGGGGCTGGGACATCGTCTGCACCGCGCCGCTGGCCCTCTTCGAGGCGGTGACTCCAGGCTTCGAAGGCCTGCTTAACGCTTTCTGGCTGTTCGCAGGCCCTCTGGCCGCCATCATCGTGCGCAAGCCTGGAGCCGCACTGTTCGCGGAAACCCTCGCGGCCGCGCTCGAACTCACCATGGGCAACCAGTGGGGCGTCGGCGGCTCGCTGATCGTCGGCATCGTGCAGGGCCTCGGCGCCGAAATCGGTCTTGCCATCTTCGCCTATAAGAAGTGGGACCTGCTGTCCACCACGATCTCCGGCGCACTTGCAGGCGTCGGCTGCGGCCTGTACTACTGGCTTACCAATCCGGCTTGGAGCGCGCTACGCGTCAGCATCTACCTGATCGCCTCCGCCATTTCCGGCGCGGTGCTCGCCGGCGCGGTGATGTACCTCCTGCAGGTGGCCATCGCCAAGACCGGCGTGCTCGACCGCTTCGAATCCGGTCGTACGCAGGAACTGGTCTGATTGTCCGATGCAAGCAAATCCCGCATCACATCAAGGTGGTGCGGGATTCTTGTGATGGCGCATCGCATGACAACGGCATACGAAACAACAGCATGACAATCAGAAGAAAGAACGACGAATGACCACTGACGTTCAGAACACAACAGCGGCCGGCGTGACCGCACATGATTGGGGATGGAGACACGCCTCACGTAAGGATTTCGCGCTACGACACGTCGACTTCGACATCAAACCGGGGGAGCGGGTACTGTTGCTTGGCGCGTCCGGCGCAGGCAAATCAACCCTGATGTCCGGTTTGGCCGGCGTGCTCGGTGGAGATGACGAAGGCGAGCAGGAAGGCGAGCTGCTCATCGACGGCGTCGACGCCAGACAAGCGCGCGGACGTTGTGCTGGTGCTTCAGGACCCGGACTCGCAGACGATTCTCGAACGTGCCGGAGACGACACCGCATTCGGCTGCGAGAACCTGAACCTGCCGAAAGATGAAATCTGGAACCGGGCACGAGCCGCCCTTGACATCGTCGGGCTCGACTACATGGCGTTCGACCGCTCCACACGAGGACTTTCCGGCGGGCAACGTCAGCGCCTCGCCTTGGCGGGCGTGCTGGCCATGCACCCTGGCCTGCTGCTGCTTGACGAACCGACCGCCAACCTTGACCCGGACGGTGTCAAGGAAGTGCACGACGCTGTCCGCCACGTCCTCGAACAAACCCATGAGACGCTGGTTGTGGTGGAACATCATATCGACGTGTGGCTCGACCTGGTCGACCGCGTCATCGTGCTGGGCAAACCCGAAGCCGATTCGAACGTCGGCGGCGTAATCGCCGACGGCACTCCAGACGAAGTGTTCGGCCACATGGGTCAGGTGCTTGCCGACGGCGGTGCGTGGGTGCCGGGCCGCACCATCGAAAGCCACGCGCCCAAACCGGAACAAATCCGGCAACCGCAGGACGTCGTGCTTTACACGCGGGATCTGAGCTTCGGCTATGATTTCCCGCTCGGCGAGCATATCGACCTCGAATTCCATTCCGGTGAGGTGACCGCGTTGACCGGCAGAAACGGCGTGGGCAAATCCACACTCGGACTCACTCTCGCAGGACTGCTCAAACCGATAGCAGGACGTGTATGCATGGCGGACGATCTGGTACCTCACCATCGCGAAAACAATGTGATCACATGGAAAAGCCGCGACTTGCTGGGACGTATCGGCATGGTGTTCCAAGAGCCGGAACACCAGTTCGCCGCATCCACCGTGCGAGACGAGGTGGCCATCGGCCCCAAATCCATGGGCAAAACCGACGAGGAGGCGTATTCCATCGCCGACAGGCTGTTGGAACGCCTGAATCTTTCCCGCTTCGCCAAAGCGAATCCATTCACTATCGGGCGGTGAGAAAAGAAGACTGTCCGTGGCGTCCATGCTGGCTGCCGCGCCAAAAGTGCTGGTCATGGACGAGCCGACATTCGGACAGGATTTCACCACGTGGACCAGCATGGTCCAATTGATCGCCGGTGCGCGCGACCAAGGTTGCGCGGTCATCATGATTACGCACGATGAGCCGCTCATCGAAGCGCTGGGCGCACGCCGTATTTTGGTCAGAGAGGGGGAGTGACATGCTCGAAACCAACAAAAACAGTGGGCGCGACGGCAATGAAAAGCTCGAAACCATTACCGTGGTGCCACACAAGGAACGTCGTAACGAAACGAAGCCGGCGTCACCGTCATGGTTCGTGGCGAAAATCAACCGGTAAGCCGTTTCATCGGTGCGTTGATCCTGTGCATTCCGATGTTCTTCACCCTCGATGTCGTTTCGGCATCCGTGGCGTTTGGTTTGGAAATGCTATTGTTATGGATCGGCGGAGTGGCTCCCTGGACGTCTTGCGCAAGACATGGCCGGTATGGATAGCGGCCACAGGCAGCTTCGTTTCCGTGGCGTTGTATGGCAAGACATCCGGCACGGTGCTGGCCAATCTGGGCGGCATCATCGTCATCTCCCAAGGATCGCTCTATCTGGCGTTGGCCACATTCCTACGTGTCGCCGCAATCGCCGTGCCGGGTGTGATTCTGGCTTTGGGACTCGACCCGACCGATCTGGCCGACGGACTCGTGCAGATTCTGCGCCTGCCGCAACGTTTCGTATACGGCGGCCTTGCCGGCATGCGCATGTTCACGCTGCTGCAGGACGATTGGCGTGCACTCGGCCAGTCACGCCGCTCGCGTGGCCTCGGCGACGGCAGCACCATCAAACGCGTCTTCTCGCAAGCATTCAGCCTGCTCGTCGTATCCATCCGACGTGGAACGAAACTCGCCACCGCCATGGAAGCGCGCGGATTCGGATCCGACGCGCCACGAAGCCAAGCGCGCGAATCGAAACTGCATGCGGTCGACTGGCTGTTCTACGCCATCTGCATCGCGGTGCCGGCAATCGCGTTGGCCACCGCATACTACACCGGCTACTGGCATTGGGCGTTCAGCAACGTGTCCAACTAATGGATGATGATTCCCCAATCGGCAGCTAAATGAAAAAGCTCTCTGTCATACGTTCCAATCGGAATCGTATGACAGAGAGCTTTATCCTATTTCGGCAAGCCTTACACGGCTTCTTACTTGGCGAGCTTATCCAGCAGCAACGCTTCGGTGATGACGTTGTTCTTCAACGCCGGCAGACTGATGGACTCGTTCGGGCTATGCGCGTTGGCCTTCGGATCCTCCGGACCGGTGACCAGCACCTGCGCCTTCGGGAAGATGCGCTGCAATTCCGGAATGAACGGGATGGAGCCACCCTCGCCCTTGTTGACCGGAGCCACACCGAACGCTTCCTCCATGGCGTCCATGGCGTCCTTGGTGGCCTCAGCGTTCGGATCCATGGCCCAGCCCATGCCGTTGTCGAGCTTGTCGACCCACACTTCGGCACCGAACGGCGCATGCTCACCATGAACTTGGCCAACGCCTCCTGGGCCTCTTCCGGGCGCTGGTTCGGCGCGGTGCGCAAGCTCAGACGGAACGTGGTTTCAGGAGAGATGACGTTGAAGGATCCTTCCACCGGATGCGCGTCGAACCCGATGACGGTGACGCTGGGCTTCGTCCACAGACGCGCGGCGAGCGAACCGGTGCCGGCAAGACGATACGATTCGACGATGCCCGCGTCGGCACGCACAGTCGCCTCGTCCATATCACGCTGCAGGCCGCCAACCGGTTCCTCGGACGCAACGCCCGGCACGGCCAAATCGCCATTGGCATCGTACATGGAGGAAATCAACATCGCAGCCAGCGTGTTCGCGTCAAGAATCGGGCCGCCATACTGGCCGGAATGCACCGGATGTTCCAACGCCTTGACATGCACATCAATATCGGTGTTGCCACGCAGCGACGTGGTCAGCGACGGAATCTCAGCGGACCAGTTGCCCGAATCGGCCACAATGATCACATCGGAAGCGAACTCGTCCCGGTGCTCTTCGATGAACGGAATGAAGCTCGGAGAACCCATCTCCTCCTCACCTTCGATGAACACCTTGATGTTCACCTTCAGATCGTCTTCAAGCGCTTTCAGCGCACCGGAATGAATGGCGATTCCACCGCCGTCGTCCGCGGCTCCGCGGCCGTACAGACGCGTGTCGATTTCAGTGCCGACGAACGGGTCGGTGTTCCATACGCTCGGATCCGGCACCGGCTGCACGTCATGGTGCGCGTACAGCAGCACCGTCGGCGCATCCTCGCTGACGTTTTTGGAACCGATGACCTCCCAAGCGCCCGGCGTGCCGTCGGGGTTGTGCGACTGCACCACCTTCGTATCGACGCCGACCTCGCGCAGCAGGTCCGCCACGAATTGCGCGGAACGCTTCATATGATCGGCGGTGATGCCTTTCGCGGAAATCGACTGCAAGGCGATCTTCTGGTTCAACACGTCGACGATGCGGTTGAAATCCGACTCGACGCGCGTGCGGATCTCTTCGGCTCCTAAAGCTGTCATAATCCTTGATGCTCCCTATATATGCGTGTGTATTACGCGGATTGAATATCGTGTGACGAATGTCCATTGTATCCGTTCTTTGCAGACCGTCCGACCGCAGCTTGAATCGCAGCTTGAACCGCAACGCAGACGGCACCGCGGGCGGCATCGAGCGTCGATACGTCACCTTACGCTCTATAGGCATGAGTTTGTTTACCAAGAAGGAAGAACCGGCGCAGGAGAACGTCAAGAGCAAGGCTGCACAGCCGACCTCCGGCAAGGGCCGTCCGACCCCGAAGCGCAAGGACGCCCAGGCGCAGAATCTCCGTCCGCTGGTCCCCAAGGATCGCGACGCCAGCCGTAAGGCGGCCAAGGCCCGCATCCGCGAACGTGAGAACGCCGAATACGATGCCATGCAAAGTGGCGACATCAACCACATGCCGAAGTCGGAACGTCTGCCGTGGCGCATCTACATCCGTGACTACGTCGATGCCCGCTTCAATCTGGGCGAGTTCTTCATCCCGGTCGCGTTCATAATCCTGATCGGATCCATGGTCGTCACCTACAAGTGGCCTGCATTGGCGTTGCCGCTCATGCTGATCATGTATGTCTACTTGTTCGCCGTGATTATCGACGTGGCGGTCATGTGGCACAAGCTCAAGAAGAAGCTCATCGAGAAATTCGGTGAGCAGTCCGTGGCCAAGGGCATGCGTTCCGGTTCCTATGCGTGGAGCCGTGCCATCCAGATTCGCCGTTGGAGGCTTCCGAAGCCTCGTTACCCGAAGCGTGGACACTGGCCGGAGTGATCGGTATCGAGAACCGCCGGTGATTTTTCAAGCCGTCAGCGAACAACTGACGGCTTTTCCATTACCATGGAAAACGATTGCTCGCATCGAACAAAAGCTCACTTCACGTGCGTGCAAACGAATCAATGAGGAACGAATTGGGATTCAATATGGTTCAACAGCATTTCGACATCGCTATCATCGGAGCCGGCCCCGGCGGTTACTCTACGGCACTGCGTGCCGCGGAACTCGGCAAATCGGTGGCGTTGATCGAACGTGACGGTACGCTCGGTGGCACATGCCTCAACCGCGGATGCATCCCATCGAAGGCATTGTTGACCGCCGTGCATAGCGTCGAAACCATCCATAACGCCGAACGCATGGGCATCAACGCCACGCTGCAGAGCATCGATTTCGGCAGATTACGTGATTTCCGCGTCTCCACCGTGGAAACGATGACGAAAGGGCTGACGGGCCTGCTGGCGCATCGCGGCGTCACCGTATTCCGCGGTTGCGCGGCATTGCAGAACGCGCATACAGTACGTGTCACGCCGGCTGAGGGGGAGACGCAGGTATCGCGGTCCGTGGAAGCCGGCGTGTTCGAACCGGTTGAAACGGAACTTGCGATCGATGCCGACGACGTCGTGTTGGCAACCGGATCGCGTCCGCTTGCGTTGCCTGGAAATCCGTTCGCCGGCGCGCTGATCGATTCCACCCAGGCGTTGGAGCTGAATACCTTGCCCTCCAGCGCGGTGATTATCGGTGCGGGTGCGGTGGCATTGGAATTCGCGTCGCTGTGGAATGCCGCCGGTTGCGAAGTGACACTGCTGATTCGTAAGGACCGCGTGCTGTCCACATGGGAACGCCGTGCTTCGATGACGCTGACACGTGAGCTGAAACGCAGGGGAGTGAACGTGATCGCACGCACCGCGGTGGACCGTGTCGACACTGGCGCGAACCTAGGGGCCACTGTGCACTATCGGCAGGGCGATTCCGATGAGGACCGCACCGCTTACGGCGAAGTGGTGCTTGCCGCCATCGGACGTGTGCCCAATACCGACGCGACTGGTTCCGCTCCAGCGGCCTGAAGCTCGACGAACGAGGATACGTGACCGTCGACGGATACGGACGGACGAACCTTGATGGCGTGTGGGCGCTGGGAGACATCACTCCAGGTCATGCGCTGGCCCACCGCGCCTTTGAACAAGGCATCACCATCGCTGAGAAAATCGCCGGAGCCGATCCAAAACCCGTGCTTGACGACACCGTGCCACAGGTGGTGTTCTCTTTCCCCGAAGCAGCAAGCGTCGGATTGACGCTCGACCAGGCAAAAGCGCGCGAAGACGTGGTCGAGCCGAAGGAGACGGCATACCCGATGCTGTCCAACGCGCGCATGCTGATGAGCGGGGAAGGCGGATCGATGACCGTCGTCAGCGGTGCGTTTGCGAACAATCCTGATATGCAGGTGGTGTTGGGCGTGCACATCGTCAGCCCAATCGCCAGTGATTTGATAGCGGAAGCCGAACAGTTGGTCGGCAACCGTGTCCCGCTTGCCGATGCGGCACGGCTCATCCACCCGCATCCCACGTTCAGCGAGACGCTCGGTGAGGCGTTGCTGAAAGCGGACGGACGCCCGCTGCATACGAGATAGGCGGAGTAGAATAGCGCAGTCGCACCATAAATGGCATGGTTCCTGATAAACTATCGTCCCAGTGTGTGTAACCGAACCGTCAAGCGAGGAAGTCGATGGCAGATAAAGCAGAGAAAAAGAAGCAGAAGAAGCAAGGCACCATCAGCCAGATCATCCAGATCTTCAAATACACCCAAGCTGAGGATAAGGCGCTTCCGTGGCTGTGCGGTGGCGTGTTCGTGGCACCGATTGTCGTGTTCGTCGTACTGGGCGTCATATTCAAGTGGCATGTGTTCAGCTGGATCCTGTTCATGATTCTTGCCGTCATGCTGGGCGTGCTGTTCGCCACCATGATGCTCACCAAGCGTGCGACAAGGTCGGCTACGCCAAGATCGAAGGTCGTCCCGGTGCCGCAGTAAGCGTGCTCGGCAACATCAGCAAGGCCGGCTTCAACTTCCCCCAGGAACCGGTGTGGATTGACCCGAAGACCAAGGACGCCATCTGGCGCGGTACCGGTTACAACGGCATCTATCTGCTGGGCGAAGGCGATTACAATCGCGTCAAGCGAGCCATGGATCGTCAGGAGCAGCGCATCAAGGGCGTGACCGCCGGCTCCGAAATCCCGGTCTACCGTATGTACGTCGGCACCGGCGCAAACCAGACCCGCCTCAAGGACGTGCGCAAGACGCTGCTCAAGTTCAAGAGCTACCAGCCGACCCATCACAAGAACAAGCTGATGGCTGCCATCCATCCGAGGACTCGTTTCGTGCTCACCAAGACCGAGCTCACGGTGCTCAACGAGCGTCTGCGCACTCTGCAGCTGAAGAACGGCATGAGCGTGCCGAAGGGCGTCGACCCGATGCATCCGCAGCGCGTCAGCCGTCGCGCCATGCGCGGCCGCTGACGGTCATAGCACCCGCATGATGTCACGGAAGGTCCCGATCGTATTCATACGATCGGGACCTTTTTCATGCTGCCTGTCCATTAAATGAACGCTTCTGAAGGGGCGGACGTGGCTGTTCGTAACAATCGAATCGTGATTTTCCGCGAAATCACACCTCGAATATGTCATTACGAAACATTCTCGTAACCCAAATGGCGAGTGAGCGAAACGCGCGACCATAGACTAAGAGCCTGTAAGTAACTTATTCGAAAGGAGCGGTCCCGTGACTGCACTTGAAACCAAGGCTGATGCTGAGGCCCTTATCAACAAGGAAGGCATTGAGTATGTCTCCGTTCGCTTCACCGATCTGATCGGTGTTCAGCAGCACTTCACCGTGCCGGCAAGCGAATTCCTGAAGGACGCCTTCACCGACGGCATGCCGTTCGATGGTTCTTCCGTGGAAGCTTCCAGGCCATCAACGAGTCCGATATGAAGCTGGTGCCGGACGTTTCCACCGCATTCATCGATCCGTTCCGCAAGCACAAGACCCTCGACGTGGCATTCTCCATCGTCGACCCGCTGACCGACGAGCCGTACTCCCGCGACCCGCGTCAGGTTGCCGGCAAGGCCGAGGCTTACCTGAAGTCCACCGGCATCGCCGATACCGCTTCCTTCGCTCCGGAAGCCGAGTTCTTCATCTTCGACAAGGTGCGTTTCGAGAACAGCATGCAGCGCTCCTTCTACGAGGTGGACTCCATCGAGGCTCCGTGGAACTCCGGCATTGACACCGAAGATGACGGCACCCCGAACATCGCCTTCAAGAACCGCGTCAAGAAGGGCTACTTCCCGGTTCCGCCGATTGACCACACCCAGGACCTGCGCGACGACATGGTCGCCAACCTGCAGAAGGTCGGCCTGATTCTCGAGCGTTCCCACCACGAGGTGGCAGGCGCTGGCCAGCAGGAGATCAACTACCGCTTCAACTCCCTGCAGCACGCAGGCGATGACCTGATGAAGTACAAGTACGTCGTCCACGAGACCGCTGCCCTCGCTGGCAAGCCGCCACCTTCATGCCGAAGCCGATCGCAGGCGACAACGGTACCGGCATGCACTGCCACCAGTCCCTGTGGAAGGACGGCAAGCCGCTGTTCTACGATGAGAAGAACTACGGCGGTCTGTCCGACCTCGCCCGCTGGTACATCGGCGGCCTGATCAAGCACTCTTCCTCTGTGCTCGCCTTCACCAACCCGTCTCTGAACTCCTACCACCGTCTGGTCCCGGGCTTCGAGGCTCCGGTCAACCTGGTGTACTCCGCTCGTAACCGCTCCGCCGCCATCCGTATTCCGCTGGCCGGCACCTCCCCGGCTGCGAAGCGTATCGAGTTCCGCGCTCCGGATCCGTCCTGCAACCCGTTCCTCGCCTTCTCCGCACAGCTGATGGCAGGCCTGGACGGCATCCTGAACCACATCGAGCCTCCGGCACCGGTCGACAAGGACCTGTACGAGCTGCCGCCGGAAGAGCACGCTGGCATCAAGCAGGTTCCGAGCTCCCTGGCTGAGGCCATGGACGCCCTTGAGGAAGATCACGACTTCCTCACCGCAGGCGACGTCTTCACCGACGACTGATCGATACCTGGATCAGCATCAAGCGCGGCGAGATCGACCAGGCTCGTCTGGCCCCGACCCCGCTGGAGTACGAGCTGTACTTCCACATCTGAGGCCTATACTCAGTTTCCCTTGAAATCAAGCTGTTTTGGACTCCAAGGGTAATCAGAAGGTAGCCGGATTGGTTATAAGGAGAGCCTCCCCAAATTGGGGAGGCTCTCCTTATTCCTGCAGAATTTCTTCCATCCGGGACGGCAAAGACCTTACGGACCGGTCTTCTGATTCCTCGCCTCCACGAACACATCAGACGCATCCAATAAATAACCGTTGATATGAGCCGGACGCCTTCGTCAGCCTGGTTGATTACCTGACGGTCTACGCCAAGGACGACATCCGCGTGACTTTCCGCAATGGACAAGAAATCAAGGCATAAGAAAACAGCCTCACTATCCGAATACTGGGTGGTCAGGCTGTTCAAATATCTAGTTTTTACCGTTTATTTGTGAGGCTCTTCTTTGGCGACCTCTTCGGAAGACTTCTGAAACTTCTCGTCAAGTGGCTTGATAAATTCCGTTTGCCATTTGACGAATCGGGCCGACGGCTTTTTGGCGCGCTTGTCCCACTCCTCTTTTAACTCTTTATATTGATTCTCATCATTTTCATTTGCCGCATCCCTAACCTTGTAGGCGATGTCATTGCAGTTAACACAGAAACTCATCTGTCTTCGCCATTTTTTACAGAGGCAAAAGACTCAAAGAACTTCTTCCTCCTTCCGCAGCAGTCACATACCATACGTCAGTCCTTCTTCCAGAAGAATGTTCTTAATATTCTTATCTAGTTCTTTCTCACACTTGGCATCTATCTTCCCACGTTGACTCGTCACCTTGGCAATCAAAGGCGAAACGTAGGCGACAATGTCCTTCTCCTGTTCCGAAGAAGACAGCAACTGTTGTTGAAGCTTCCGAAGATTCTTCTCATCCTCATCCAGCAATGCAATGACTTTATCCTGCTCATCGGGACTCAGCATATTGTCCATGAATTGCTTCAACAGTATCGCGTTGAACAATCTTGCAGTGATAACAGCGTCATCTTCATGGAAGATGTCCCCGACAGCCTTCACTCCAATCCCGACAATCGCTCCACCTGCAGAACCAGCCAACATGTCTATGGCTTTTGCGCCTTTCCCTCCGACCTTTTTACCAATTGCAGCTCCGGCCAATGCAGAAGATAAAGCACATCCTGCGAATGATCCGGCCAAGGACGTAATGTTCTTAAAGTATTGAGCACCAGACATCTTGCCTGCAGCAACTCGTATAGTATCCGGTACCGAAAACACCAAAAACATGACCCCCTGCGAAACAGCCGTAGAACCGAAGAATTTTGCAAAGCTCTTTTGCGCAGCCGCTCCATGAATGGGCTTTTTCCCAGCTAGAGCCCGGAACGAGTTCACCATGCTCTGGACCGTTTTCGGACTTAATGACCTGCTTATTCCGTTCACCAAGGGGTTTGCGGCGCTCATGAGCCCCGTTCGCGAAATCTGCGAGGCTATTACACCTCCTGCAAACGACAATCCATACACCTGCAGTCCCGTGAAAAGCGCGCTTTTCGCTGCCTTTTTGTAGTCTTTGGTTATCCACAGTGTCTGAGAAAAAGCAACAACGGCGGAGATTCCCAAGGCGGATAAACATGTTACCGACTCCGTGGCAAAGTCGAATGCTATTGACTCTATTGTCCCAGCCTTGGCAAGGTTGACTGCCTGAGAATAGGTGATCTTTCCTTTTCTTATGATGCTATAAGCTTGATTTGGATCCGTTACTCCCGGTACCTGCCCGTTTGTAATTCTGGTTTTCATACATTCGATGGCCTGCGCATACTGGTCCGCAGGAACCTCTACCTGCATAGCATTGCCACTTAAATCGTAATACCTAAACGACTTTTCCCCTGGTTGAGCATTGCTTGAAAAGCATGCGTTTACCGATCGATACGCCGATTTGTAATACTTGCACTGGATCGGCGAGGAGTTCACGATCTTATCAGGACCGTTCTTGGCATTATCCCGCCCAACCACTGTCGAATGCTCACCTGAAAGTTTGTCAAGAATGGAACCGGCTTCTTCCGCATAGATTCCGTGCCCCGTCTTTGTCTGATCGGCACCATAGGCAGCATTGAACATTACACCCTCAACATTGATGGTGTTCAAGGCACTAAATGTTGCCTCAGCCGCCTCGGCCTGCTCATGTATTCTTTGCCTGTAGGCCGTAAACAACTGATACAGAGCCTGATTTTCAAAATGAATGAGTTCTGTATCACCAGATTTCAGGATATACTTCTTGCCCTTGCCGTTTCCTTCTATCTGAATGTCAAAATCATCCGGCGAGTAGTACTCCCATGGAATGATTTGATAGATCGTATTGGGAGCTTTTTGCCTTTGTTCTTTATCTTTGTTAGCCTTCTGGATGAGCTTCTTGTTATCGTTCACCTCATCCGCGTGCCTTTACGACCAGCCCCTGCTCCGTAATAACAATGCCGGAGGGATACCCACCAAAACTGGATATGTCCGTCCACAAGATTTTGTAGTCTGTAGGAACCGGGATATATCGTTGTATCTTCTGAATGTTTTTGCTCGTCAGCTCTGTTGGAGATTCTGGTAGCTCTGATACAAGTTGCTGTAACACATCATCCATAGATCACATCCCTCCAATCCAAAGACATACATTGCTTCTCTTCAATAAAAAGCAAGCCGGCTCCAGACCGGCACCCTTTCATTTTAAGCGGCACTCTCGAACAAATCACGATTTTTCCGTATCCATATGCGTGGGTTGTTTTCAAGGAAACGCAATCCAGCCAACTTATCCTGGAATTTCATCAGACGATTAACGCGGGCCTGATGACCAAGTGACGAATCGTTTTCAATCACATCCAACTCGGCCTTCAAATCATTCAAAAACAGGGGATCAATCAAACGATGAATATTCTTCACTGTCGTATAGTGCATGCCACCCTCGCGCCGCTGATCATGAGACAGGGTCTCCTCCATCAGCGAGCCGAAAATAACGGGACTGATGTCTTTCCAAGAGAAATGCTCGCCCACATGAATCAACGCGCGTCGGATTTCCTCAGTAAACGGAATATTTCAATATGGTCGCCCAGTTCCGACAACGTGAGCTCATCAATCGGCTCACCTGTAGCGCGCGGGTCATGGTCAAGATCATAAAAACGAAAACGGCCAAAATTACACGTGCACAATACGGCAGGCTTCAACGAAAACGGCAATGAATCCGCATAACGCAACGCCTGCTGCACCGGAGTGACCTGCGTATCTTGACGATCCTCCGGCTTGTCCGAATCAATGCCAGCATTCTTTTGTTCGATAAGCAGACGCTCTTCAGGGAACAGCACATCAATGAAACCATTATCCACGGTCTTGTACTCTGTCGATGGCATCTTTTTTATTCGGCACGTTCTGAGCTAAATCAAGCAAAAAACGTCGGTCTCTTGCTTTTCATCACCATGGTCAGACCAACGATCAATAAATTCTTGTATCACTTTTTCGACAACAGATTTTCACGTCTGACGTCGCATGCAATAGGTCTTCCGCGACCGGATTCGTATACACCTTGTTGGGATACGTCAATGGTATGGCCCATGATCTGCTCGCGTACCTTATCGCTCATACCGAGCTGAGCGAGCGCAGTCGCGTGGTATGCCTCGCCATATAACGCAGCTTCGGTGTGACGGACGAATGCACCTTGCCCGTTCTTTCGTATTCTTCATGTTTTTTCTAAAGTCGAAGTTTCGCAACAGCAGCCGTTTCCCCCTCGCAGTCAATCTTCTACGTTTTCCTGTGGCCGGATCAGGAGGCAACTCCATTGTTGTAATCCGCCCATATCCGTTCTTGGGGCTATACACAGAACCGCTACCGTGCGTTCGCCTACCCATTGCGGACTTCCGATTTGATATTTCTAGGGGTGCCAAAAGGGTAGTCACCTACAGGCAAAATCAAAGAACGTCAAAACAACTGAAATTGCAGCATTTCATAGCAATTACAACGAAATCACGAATCCTCACACATCAGATTTCACATCTGATTTTTGATCGGATGTGCTGAGTCTAAGTGACGTTGGGACGCCGAACCATGGGCAGTCATGGTTCGGGGCGTCCCCGTTTTTTGAAAAAGACCTGTCGAATAAAAACGACCTGACTGAGCCGCCTATGCCTTGTGCATGGCGATAATATGCTCTATCTCGGCAAGATCCGAAGCGAAATAGATGCCATGCTGGCGTTCCCCTGTGGAGAAGCATCGTCGATCATGCGATGCAGCAGCGCCTTCATATCATCGTAGAAACCGTTGAGATTATAGAAAATACAAGGCTGTGCCAACTGGTCAAGACAGACTTTGGATACGACCTCGCTGATCTCCTCCAACGTTCCCGTGCCCCCGGGGAATGCAATGAAGACGTCGCCAAGCTCGATCATGCGCGTGCGTCGTTCGGTGATGTTCGGCACGATGGTGAGCTGGGTCAGATTCTTATGCGCGACACCCTTGTCCACGAACATCTGCGCCTCGATGCCGGTCACCTCGCCGCCATGCTCAAGTACAGTGTCGGCGATGACTGCCATCAGCCCCTCGTTGGAACCGCCATACACCAAACGGTGCCCGTTCTCGGCAATCCATATGGCCAGCTCCGCCACGGCCTGCTTGTATACGGGGTTGCTGCCTTCGTGAGCTCCTAAATACACCGTGACGTTCATGCTTGTACCTCCAACATTCATGGGATGATGTCGCGCGCCCAACCGTAATCAGACAATAAGTCAGATAATCAGTGTAACGAACCGATGTTCGCAAACCAACCGAAAGCGGTGAGACACACTCGCAAGCTGTGCATATCTTTCATGGATGTGCAAAAGCCCCATACTCGGCCTGCCAAATTCATGACATGCCGAATACGGGGCAAATAAGGGGGCGAAGCGTCCATCGACACCCTGCGTATCGCGATCGAACTGCGCCGCAACCTTGACTTTGTTCGCACCGATCGCGGTAAGTACGCCGATCTCATACTTACGTTCACGTACGTTCAGCAATGTGATGACCACCAGCACCACAATGAGCAGCGTCACCGCGAACTTCGACAGGTTGTTGAGCGGTACCAGGCTGGATTCGTGATTCTCCACTTTTCTGAATCAAAAACACGACATGAACGGGGCATTCGTTGCGGCAATGGTGTTAGGCTAACGCGTATGCTATAAAATCCGAAGTCATTGCGAACACCAAGTCGGAGCGCGTCCACCGCGTGTCCGAACTTGCCGATCGAAAAGGGCGGAAACGGTCCGGCCGTTTCATGGTGGAAGGCCCGCAGTCGGTGCGTGAGCTGCTGACATACCATCCTGGGATTGTCGAGGACCTTTACGTTGAGGTCGAGTCAGCACAGCCCGATGCCTCGTTTGCGACACCTGTCGTCGCGCAGATGGCGGGCAAGGCCATGCAATCCGGCGTGTATGTGCACAAGGTCACTCATGCGGTGATGCACCGTATGAGCGCCGACGCGCAAGGCGTGCTTGCCGTCGCAGACATGCAGGCTTTCCTTGATTCGTCCGCTGTTCCAGACGATTTCGACGGACATGCGATGGTCGCCGCGTTTTGGCAGGTCCGCGATCCCGGTAACGCTGGAACCGTGATCCGTTCCGCCGATGCGGCCGGCTGCTCCGCCGTGGTATTGGTCGATGACTGCGTGGACGTGTTCAATCCGAAAGTGATCCGCTCCACTGCGGGATCACTGTTCCACCTTCCGATTCTGGCCATGGGAACAGACGACTTCTTTGCATGGTGCGATACTCACGAGCTGGCAGTGTATGCGGCCGATGTATATGGCACGGATTCCCGACAGCCGGAATCCCTGACGGATGTAATCGCCGCGCCGGAAACGCTTGCCGGAGCCAAAGCGGTGTTGTTTGGCAATGAGGCGCGTGGATTGACCAAGGAAGTTTTGGAACGAACCGATAGGGTCGTGTCCATACCGCTCTATGGCAAAGCGGAATCCTTGAACCTCGGCACCAGTTCGGCGGTAATGCTGATGAGCTTGGCTATGTCGAGTCATGTTGAAAGAATGTGAAGTCGTAAAAACGTTGGAATTGCGCGTTTTATGCGTAAAACAAACGGTTGATAAGAAAGGTATCTCGTGGCAGAGGGTGCGGTATTCGACGCCCAAGCGGTAACCGATGCGGTTGCCGAGGGCATCGCGAAAATCGAAAACGCCTCCACAATGGAGGAATTGAAAGCCATCAAGACGCAGTACGCCGGAGCGGAATCCGCGATGACGCAGGCCAGCAAGGCCATCGGCGCGTTGCCGAAGGACCAGAAGAAAGACGCCGCAAGCTCATGGGCAAGCTTCGCGCCGACTTCGGTCGTGCGTTCGGCACCAAGGAAAAGCAAGTCAAGGCCGAAGAAGAGGCCCGCGAGCTTGCCGCCGAAACCGTGGATATGACCCTGCCGGTCAACCGCAAGCCGCTTGGCGCCCGCCATCCGCTGCCGAAGCTGATGGAGGATGTCGAGGACTTCTTCATCTCCATGGGCTGGCAGATCTCCGACGGTCCGGAAGTGGAAACCGAATGGTATGACTTCGACGCGCTGAACTTCGGTCCGGACCATCCGGCACGCCAGATGCAGGACACCTTCTACGTCAAGGGCAATCAGGCCAAGGACGCCGCGGGCTTCGTCGGCTCCAACATGGTGCTGCGCACCCAGACTTCGTCCGATCAGGTCCGTGGACTCATCACCCGTGGCGTGCCGCTGTACATCGCCTGCCCGGGCCGTGTGTTCCGTACCGACGAACTTGACGCCACCCACACCCCGGTGTTCCATCAGGTGGAGGCCCTCGCCGTGGACAAGCATCTGACCATGGCCGATTTGAAGGGCGTGCTCGACAAGCTTGCCGTGGCCATGTTCGGCCCGGAAGCCAAAACCCGTCTGCGTCCGAGCTACTTCCCGTTCACCGAGCCGAGCGCCGAGCTCGACCTGTGGTTCCCCGACAAGAAGGGCGGCGCCGGTTGGCTTGAATGGGGCGGCTGCGGCATGGTCAACCCGAACGTGCTGAAGTCTGCGGGCCTCGATCCTGAGGTCTACACCGGCTTCGCCTTCGGCGTCGGCGTGGAACGTACCCTGCTGCTGCGCCACGACATCAACGACATGCACGACCTGGTGGAAGGCGACGTGCGATTCAGCGAACAGTTTGTGATGGGGGAGTGATTGACCCATGCCAATGGTTGACATTGATTGGCTCAAGGACCATGTCGAGGTTCCGGAAGGCCTTACGTATGAACAGCTTGCCAAGGATCTGGTGAAGGTCGGCCTCGAAGAGGAAGAGATCCACACCTCCCAGGTCACCGGCCCGATTGTCGTCGGCTATGTGGTCGACGCCACTCCGGAACCGCAGAAGAACGGCAAGATCATCAACTGGTGTCATGTGGACGTCGGCGACGAATACAACGAGACCGATGAAAACGGCAACAAGGTGCCACGCGGCATCATCTGCGGAGCTCCGAACATGGCAGCCGGCGAGAAGGTTGTCGTGACCCTGCCGGGCGCCGTGCTGCCAGGCGATTTCAAGATCGAACCGCGCAAGACCTACGGCCACATCTCCAACGGCATGTGCGCCTCCGAGCGCGAGCTTGGTCTGGGTGATAACCACGACGGCATCATCCTGCTACGCAAGTACGGCTTCACCCCGGAGGAATACGAAAAGCTCCAGCCGGGCGATGACGCCATGCATCTGCTGCACCTGGACCAGCCGCTGCTGGAAATCAACATCACTCCGGATCGCGGCTACGCGTTCTCCTACCGTGGCGTGGCCCGCGAATACCACCATTCCACTGGCGCCGTCTACACTGATCCGGCAACCGCCCTCGGCAAGAAGGCGCCCGTCACTCAGGGTCTGCCGGAAGGTGTCAAGAGCGACATCGAAGTGATCGTCGACGACAAGAATCCGATTCACGGTGTGGTCGGCTGCGATCGTTACTACGCGCGCGCCGTGCGTGGTTTCGACCCGGCAAGCCACACGCCGAACTGGATGCGCCGCCGCCTAATCCGCGCAGGCATGCGCTCCATCTCTTTGGCGGTGGACGTCACCAATTACGTGATGCTTGATCTTGGCCAGCCGATGCATGCCTACGATCTGGACAAGATTGAAGGACCGATCGTCGTGCGCCGCGCCAACGAAGGTGAGAAGCTCACCACATTGGACGGCAAGGATCATGACCTGAGCGTCGAAGACCTGCTGATCACCGACTCGCCGAACGGCGAGCGTGGCTCTCGTGTGCTTGGCATCGCCGGCGTGATGGGCGGCCTGTATGGCGAGGTCACTGCTGAAACTAAGAACATCCTGCTGGAATCCGCTCATTTCGACCAGGTGTCGATCGCGCGTTCTGCACGTCGTCACAAGATTCCGTCCGAAGCGTCCCGTCGTTTCGAGCGTGGCGTGGATGATCAGCTGCAGCCGGCTGCCGCCCAGATGGCCGCCGAGCTTCTGGTCAAGTATGGCAACGGCGAGCCGAGCGAGCACCCGACTGATTACAACACTGTCTGCAATCGTCGTCCGATTCTGTTCAAGGCGTCCGAAGTGGCCCGCGTGGCGGGACTGGACACTGACGTGAACACCATCAGCGACATTCTCACCGATATCGGCTGCACTGTGGCCGGCGGTGGCAACGGTGAGTTCTCCGTGACTCCGCCGAGCTGGCGTCCGGACCTCAACGAACCGTGCGATCTGGTGGAGGAAGTGGCCCGTCTGGTCGGCTACGATGAGATTCCGGTCACCGTGCCGCCGGCACCGGTCGAAGCCAAGGTCGGACTGACCGCCGAGCAGCTGCGCAAGCGCCAGGTGGCCGACGAACTCGCCGAATACGGCATGGTGGAGACCCTGAGCTATCCGTTCGTGGGCGACGAAGACTACAAGAACTTCGCACTTGACGCCGACGCCACCAAGAAGGTCAGCGTCGAAATTGCCAACCCACTGGCCGGCGATCGCCCGTTCCTGCGTCGCGACATTATCCCGACCCTCGCGCAGACCGTGCAGCGTAACCTGCGCCGTGGCGTGGAAAACGTGTCGCTGTACGAAATCGGACACGTCTACCTGTGGGATCCGAACGCTCCGGCCATTCCGGCATTGCCGGGTGCCGTCAAGCCAACCGACGAGCAGTTGGCCGCGCTTGACGCAGGCCTGCCGGACCAGCCGATGCACGTCGCCGGCATTCTGACCGGCAACGCCGTCGACTCCGGCTGGATGGGCGATCGCCGTGCCGTGGACTGGTCCGACGCAGTTGAAGCCGTGCAGCGTATTTCCGACCGCATCGGCGCAAAGCTCACGTTGGACCAGCCGAAGGCTGAGGACGTACCCGCGCAGTGGCATCCGGGCCGTGCGGCACGTGTGATGGCAGGTGACACGTTCGTCGGCATGGTCGGCGAGCTTCACCCGCATGTCAACGAGGCGTTGGGCTTCCCGGCCCATTCCGCCGCGTTCGAACTGAACCTGACCGCGCTGTTCGCCACCTTGAGCGGCAAGCCGGTGCAGGCCAAGCCGATTTCCACCTTCCCGCCGGTCAAGCAGGATCTGGCCTTCACCGTGTCGACGGACGTCACCGCCGCCGAACTTGAGAAGACCATCGTCGAAGCCGCCGGCAACAGCTTGGAGAGCATCGACCTGTTCGACGTGTACACCGGCGACCAGCTGGGTGAGGGATTGAAGTCCCTCGCATACGCCGTCACGTTCCGCGCTGAGGACAAGACGCTGACCTCCGAGGACAGCGAAGCCATTCGCAAGCGCATCGTGGATGCGGCCGCGAAGCTGGGCGCGCAACTGCGTGCCTGACACGTCAAGTCCATCGAAGTAACCAAAAAGATAAAGAGGACGACATGAACGAACCGGAGCAGAACCAGCCGATCAACCCCGACGAAGGGCAGGAGGCGGCCGGGGCTGCTCCGGTTTCGTCGTCTTCGCCGTCGGACCAGTCGGCACAGCCGGAATTCGGACAGTACAACCAGCCTGAATATGGCGCGATGTCCAACCAGTATCCGGCGAACTACAATCCATACATGTATGGGGCTCCCGACCAGCCCAAGCCGGCGGACGATGCACAACAAACGGCGCAGCGGCCGCAGACGAATCCGTATATGCAGAACGGGTATCCGGCGAATCCATATGATGCATCGGGACGGCAGCAATCAGGCCAGCCCAATGGCTATCAGTATGGACCAAATCAATACGGGCCAAGCCAGTATGGGCCGAATCCATACCAACAGCCCGGCATATATCCCATCAACCGAATGATCCCAGCCAGAACCCCCTGTACGGCCATTGGGATAGCTATGCGATCATCTCGTTCGTGTTCGCACTATTCCTGCCGGTACCGGTCATCCCTGCGGTGATGGGCGCCATCGCCATGTGGCGTACCAAAAAACTGCATATGAAAGGCTACGCGCTTGGCGTGGCAGCGCTGATTATCAACGTGCTGTACACCATTGCGGTGATTTGGATGACGGTTCACGGCATTTCCACAGCCGATTTGTATAACCAGATGATGCAGTACATGTTCGGTGGCAGTGGACAAAGTGGTGATTCCAGCTCGATTTCCGCCTGAAACCAATCTTTTTATGTTCGTCTGAACGGTCCCGTTATGGGCGGTGACCACTATCCGACACGATTGAACTGCATAATTATGCAATGTAGTGCATAAAGTGTATGCTGAATGTGTTTCAACGAGTCAAGGAAAAGAGACGTGACATGGCCAAATACACGGTAGCCGTGGCCGGCGCGACTGGATACGCGGGTGGTGAGGCGCTGCGCATACTCGCGGCACACCCGAATTTCGAAGTGACCTGCGTCGCCGGACATTCTTCGGTGGGGGACAAGCTTGGCAAGCATATGCCGCACATTCCGCAGTTGGCGGACCTCGTGGTCGAGGACACCACGCCGGAAGTGCTCAACGGCCATGACGTGATCATCCTGCATTGCCTCATGGCGCTTCCGGAGCATTGGCCTCCCAGCTTGACCCGAATGCCGTGGTGGTGGATTTGGGCGCAGACCACCGTCTTGAGGAAAAGAGCGCGTGGGACGCGTTCTACGGCGGTGACTTCTACCAGCATTGGACCTACGGCATGCCGGAACTCATCACCGGCGTCGCGGCTGACGGCTCCTACAGCCGTCAGCGTGAAGCGCTTCCCGGCACCAAGCGCATTGCGGGACCGGGCTGCAACGTCACTGCGACCACGCTGGCTTTGCAACCGGGCATTGCGCAGGGTCTTGTCGAATCGAAAGACATCGTGGCTGATTTGGTGGTCGGTTATTCCGGCGCCGGCAAGAACCTCAAGCGCACCAATCTGCTTGCGGCTGAGGCGTTTGGTTCCGCACTGCCGTATTCGGTAGGCGGTACGCACCGCCACATTCCGGAGATCCTGCAGAACTTCGCGCACGCGGCCGGCAAGAGTGCTGCGGAGGCAGACGATTACACCCTCGCCTTCACGCCGATTCTCGCGCCGATGGCGCGCGGCATTCTCGCCACCGTTTCCGCCAAACTCACCGATAAGGCGCTTGGCATGACGGATGCCGAGATCCGCCAGGTCTGGCTGGACGCATACGAAGGCCAGGATTTCATGGTCGTGCTGCCTGAAGGCGTAATGCCGGCCACCGCCAACATCATCGGTTCTAACGCGGCCCACATTCAAGTGGTCGTCGACCATCATGCCGGCCGCCTGCTGGCATTCGCGGCCATCGACAACCTCAACCGAGGCACCGCCGGGCAGGCCGTGCAGTCGCTGAATGTGGCATTGGGACTTCCTGAGGATGCAGGATTGACGAAGATTGGAGTGGCACCGTGAGCGTAACGTTCGCACAAGGTTTTTCCGCAGCTGGCGTGGCAGCTGGCATTTCCGCGGTCGAAGGCAAGAAGGATCTGGCTCTCGTGGTCAACAATGGACCGCTTGACGCCGCTGCCGGCGTGTTCACCTCGAACCGTTTCTGCGCGGCCCCTGTGCAGTGGTCGAGGAACATCGTATCCGACGGCCATGTGAAGGCCGTGATTCTGAACTCCGGCGGCGCAACGCATGCACCGGCAAGCAGGATACGAGCAGTCCAAGCCACCGCTGAAAAGGTCGCCGGCCTCATCGGCGCCAAAGCCGAAGACGTGGCCGTATGTTCCACTGGTCTCATCGGCGAATTGCTGCCGCTCGACAACGTGCTGTCCGGCGCGGACAAGGCATTTGAAACCCTTGCCGATACCGCCGAAGCCGGAGCCGATGCGTCGCACGCCATCATGACCACCGACACCAAGCCGAAAACCGTCGAGCTGGAAGGTTCCAACGGCTTCCGTATCGGTGGCATGGTCAAGGGTTCCGGCATGATCGCCCCGCAGCTGGCCACCATGCTGTGCGTCATCACCACCGATGCCGTCGTGACCGCCGGACAGCTTCAAGCCGCCTTGAACGCCGGAGTCGAAATGTCGTTCAACCGCATCGACGTGGACGGCTGCATGTCCACCAACGACACCGTGCTGCTGCTGGCTTCCGGCGCGTCCGGCATCGAACCGGACCCGGACGAGTTCAACGAGCTTGTGGCCAAGGCCACCGCCTCGCTCGCCCGCCAGATCATCGGCGACGGCGAAGGCGCAAGCCATGACATCCGTGTCAAAGTTACCGGCGCGACCACCGAAGAAGCCGCTCTGGCATGCGGCCGCGCGGTCGCAGCGTCCAATCTGCTCAAATGCGCCATCTCCGGCAACGATCCGAACTGGGGCCGCATCGTCAGCTCCCTCGGCACCGTGCCGCCCGACGTCGCACCATACGATTCCGAAAAGGTCACGGTGGACGTCAACGGCGTACGCATCTGCGAAAACGGCGGAGCCGGACGCGACCGCTCCGAAGTGGACATGACCCCACGCGAGGTGCACATCGACATCGACCTGAACGCCGGAGAAGCGGAAGCGACCGTCTGGACCGACGATCTGACCCACGAATACGTACACATCAACGCTGACTACGAAAGCTGATCGAATAGGAATGGCCAAAGAACTCAAAGGACCTGGATTCCACTTCGACGTGCACACCGACCTGCGCGCCGACCAGAAGGCGGAAGTGCTTATCGAAGCGCTGCCGTGGCTGGAGGAATTCGCCGGACAACGCATCGTCATCAAATATGGCGGCAACGCGATGATCGACGATCATCTGAAAGCCTGCTTCGCCGAAGACATGGTGTTCCTGCGTCAGGTGGGACTGCACCCGGTCGTGGTGCACGGTGGCGGTCCGCAGATCTCCCAAATGCTTAAGGCCCTGGGTATCAAGTCCGAATTCAAGGGCGGATTGCGTGTCACCACTCCGGAAGCCATGGATGTGGTCCGCATGGTGCTGACCGGCAAGGTGTCCCGTGAACTCGTTGGCCTGATCAACGCGCACGGTCCATTCGCGGTCGGACTGTCCGGCGAGGACGGCGCCCTGTTCTCGGCCATGCAGCGCAAACCGGTCATTGACGGCAAACCCACCGATATCGGCTTGGTCGGCGAGTGGTAAGCGTCGACGCGTCCGCCGTGGAGGATCTAATCAACGCCGGACGTATTCCGGTGGTCTCCTCCGTGGCGCCGAATGAAGACGATGCCACCGAAGTGCTCAACGTGAACGCCGACTCCGCCGCGGCCGCCCTTGCCGCGGCCCTTGGAGCCAGCAAGCTGGTCGTGTTGACCGACGTCGATGGTCTGTATGCCGATTGGCCGGACCGCGACTCCCTGATTGGCCGCATCGGCGTGGAGAATCTGCGCGATATGCTCCCCGACCTGGAAAGCGGCATGCGTCCGAAGATGGAAGCCTGCGTGCGCGCCATCGACGGGGGTGTTCCGCGGGCCCATATCATCGACGGTCGCAAACCGCATTCCATCCTGAACGAGATCTTCACCACCGACGGCATCGGCACCATGGTCGTGCCCGAGGACGGTATTGAAATGAGGAGTTCCTATGGCAACTGAACAACTGGAAACACTCGGCACTGAAGATGCCAAGTGGCTGGGAGAGTACTCCCAGGTGCATATGAACGTGTTTGGCACGCCCCTGCGCGTGATGGACCACGGTGAGGGCGCCCACATCTGGGATGTCGACGGCAATGAATATCTCGATTTCCTTGCAGGCATCGCCGTCAACGCACTCGGATACGCCCATCCGAAGTGGGTGAAGGCCGTCAGCGAGCAGGCCGCCAAGGCCGCGCATGTGAGCAACTACTTCGCCACCGAACCGCAGATCAAGCTCGCCGCCAAACTCGTCAAGCTCGCGGGCGCTCCGGAAGGTTCCCGCGTCTACTTCGGCAATTCCGGCGCGGAAGGTAACGAGGCGGCGCTGAAGCTCGCCAAGCTCTACGGGCGCACCCTGCCGGGCGCGTCGCCTGAGATCGGCGGCAAACCGGCACGCATCATCTCCATGACCCACGGTTTCCACGGCCGTACCATGGGCGCGCTGTCCGCAACGTGGAAGCCCGCCATCCGTGAGAAATTCGAGCCGCTGGTACCGAACATCGAATTTGTGGAGGCCGGCAACGTCGAAGCCTTGCACGACGCTTTCGCCGAAACCGGCCAAGGCAAGTACGGCAAAGGGCCGGTCGCGGCCGTCATCATGGAGCTTATCCAGGGCGAGGCCGGTGTGATGCCGCTCGGAGCGGACTATGTGAAGGCCGCCCGCAAACTATGCGACGAACATAAGGCACTCCTCATCATCGACGAAGTGCAGACCGGCATCGGACGCACCGGAGCATGGTTCGCCTTCCAGCGTGAGGATCTTTCCGGCGGTGTGACCCCGGACATCGTCACTTTCGCCAAGGGCGTTGGCGGTGGTTTCCCGATGGGCGGCATGATTTCCTTCGGCGCCGAACTGTCCGCGCTGTTCACCCCGGGTTCCCACGGCTCCACTTTCGCAGGCAATCCATTGGGCGCTTCGGCGGCATTGGCAACGCTGGGAGTCATCGAAGAGGACAACCTCGTGGACAACGCCGAAGAACGCGGCAAGCAGCTGCGCGACGGTATCGCCTCCTGCGGTAATCCGCTATTCGTCTCCGTGCGTGGCCGTGGCCTGCTCGACGCCATCGAACTTGCCCACCCCTGCTCGCATGCGGCCATGAACTGGGCTTTGGAACACGGTCTCATCGTCAATGCGGTGGCTCCGAATGCGTTGCGTCTCGCCCCGCCGCTGGTCATCACTGCTCAGGACGTCGATCAAGCGGTGTCCATCCTCGCCAAGATTCCGTCCGACCTGCCTAACGACTGATCTCGGACGAACCCGAAGAATTTGAAAGGAGCCTCTATACCAATGGCAACCCCTGAACTGCGCCATATGCTGCGCGATGACGATCTGAACCACGAAGAACAGAAGCAGGTGCTGGAACTGGCCATCAAGTTCCACAAGAACCGTTTCTATCACCAGCCGTTCGCTGGCCCGCAGCATCGCCGTGATTTTCGACAAGCCCAGTACCCGTACCCGCTCCAGCTTCTCCATTGGCGTGGCCGAACTCGGTGGCTATCCGCTGGTCATTGACAAGTCCGGCTCCCAGCTGGGCCGTGGCGAACCGGTGGCCGACACGGCTCGCGTGCTTGACCGTATGGCCTACGGCGTGGTGTGGCGCACCTTTGGTCAGGACCGTGTTGCGGAAATGGCCAAGTACTCCACCCATCCGGTGGTGAACGCACTGACCGACGAATTCCATCCGTGCCAGATTCTTGCTGACTTCCAGACCATCGCGGAACATCGCGGCGGTGTAGACAACCTCAAGAACCAGACCATCGCCTATCTTGCGACGCGGCCAACAACATGTCCAACTCCTACCTGCTCGGCGGCGCTGTGGCGGGCATGAACGTGCGTGTGGCAGGACCGTACGGATACCTGCCGGATCCGCAGATCGTTGCCGATGCCGAAGCGATTGCCTCTGAGACCGGCGGCTCCATCCTCGTCACTACTGATCCGAATGAGGCTGTTGCCGGAGCCGATTGCGTCTTCACCGACACGTGGGTCTCCATGGGCGAGGAAGCGGAATACGCTGTCCGTTCCAAGCCGTTCTGGGATTACCAGGTGAACGCCGAACTCATGGCCAAGGCCAAGGACGACGCCATCTTCCAGCACTGCCTGCCTGCATATCGCGGCAAGGAGGTCACCGCCGAGGTTATCGATGGTCCTCAGTCCGTGGTTTGGGATGAGGCAGGCAACCGTCTGCACGCCCAGAAGGCGTTGCTGACCTGGTTGGCCGGCAAGGCCCGTGGCGATGAAAGCCTGCTGGTCTGATGACTGACCACACTCCCGCGTTGCAGCGTCCTGCCACACGAACCGCTCGACTGAGCGCCATTGAGCAGGCGCTGCTGACGCGCATCGTCACCTCGCAATCGCAACTGTCGCAGATTCTCGCCGACCAGGGCATCGAGGTGACGCAGCCACGCTGAGCCGTGATCTCGATGAGATTCACGCCACGAAGACCCGTCTTGCCGACGGAACCGTGGCCTACGCCGTCGGCAAACAGAACATTGATGAACATCCGGCTTCTAACCCGGACGCCAAAACCGAGCAGCAGATTAGCCGGGTACTGTCCGGACTGGTCACATCCGTGGCCGCGGCACGTAATCTCGTGGTCGTGCACACGCCATCCGGCGCCGCGCAATATGTGGCCAGCGTCATCGATAAGCAGCCCATCGAAGGCGTGCTTGGCACCATCGCCGGAGATGACACGGTCATGGTTATCTGCTCCGAGGATGATGTCGCCAAACGGCGTGCGCAATGGCTGCTTGATGTCGCTTCCAAAGCGTGAATAGCCATATAGTGGACACGACGCACCAAATATGCATAAATATACAGAGCTGTGCATATACTGATGAATAACGTTGGATGTTAGAAAGGGAAACCATGAGCGATCAGAATCGTCTCGTCCTGGCGTACTCCGGTGGTCTTGACACCTCCGTCGCCATTTCGTATCTGAAGGAACGCACCGGCAAGGATGTTGTGGCCGTGTCCCTCGACGTCGGCCAGGGCGGCGAAAGCCTCGAAACCATCAAGCAGCGCGCGCTGGCATGCGGTGCGGTCGAAGCCTACGTGGTCGATGCCCGTGATGAATTCGCCAACGAATACTGCATGAAGCCCTGAAGGCCAACGCCATGTACGAAGGCGTGTACCCGCTGGTCTCCGCCATCTCCCGTCCGCTGATTTCCAAGCATCTCTCCGTGCCGCCCACCAGTTCGGCGCTGACACCATTTCCCACGGCTGCACCGGCAAGGGCAACGATCAGGTTCGTTTCGAGGTCTCCATCGCCTCCATCGACCCGACGCTGAAGGCCATCAGCCCGATTCGCGACCTGTCTCTGACCCGCGACGTCGAGATCGCCTTCGCCAAGGAACACAAGCTGCCGATCGTGCAGACCGAGAAGAGCCCGTTCTCCATCGACCAGAACGTGTGGGGCCGCGCCATCGAGACCGGTTTCCTCGAGGATCCGTGGAACGGTCCGACCAAGGACTGCTACTCCTACACCGACGATCCGGCGTTCCCACCGGTCGAGGATGAGGTCGTCATCGAATTCAAGCAGGGCGTCCCGGTCAAGATCGACGGTCATGACGTCACTCCGCTGCAGGCCATCGAAGAGATGAACCGTCGTGCAGGCGCGCAGGGCATCGGCCGTATCGATTTGATTGAGGATCGTCTGGTAGGCATCAAGTCCCGCGAGCTGTACGAGGCTCCGGGCGCAGTGGCGCTGATCACCGCCCACCAGGAGCTCGAGAACTGCTGCCTCGAACGCGAGCAGCACCGCATCAAGCGCGACATCGACAAGCGTTGGGCGGAACTGGTCTACGATGCGCAGTGGTTCTCCCCGGCAACCCAGTCCCTGAACGCCTTCATCGAAGACACCCAGAAGTACGTTTCCGGCGAGATTCGCATGGTTCTGCACGGTGGCCGCGCCGTCGTGACCGGCCGTCGCTCCGACAGCTCGCTGTACGACTACAACCTGGCCACCTACGATTCCGGCGACAGCTTCGACCAGAAGTCCTCCAACGGCTTCATCGACATCTATGGTCTGCCGAGCCGTGTGGCCGCAGCCCGCGACGTCAAGTTCGGCAACGGCATCGAGGTTCCGGAGAACAGCGTCGAGTAAGCATCATCCGGATTCACGTTGTGAATCGTCTTGATAATGGGGGAGAGCGTACCGTCGGGACCATCCTGACTGGTAAGCTCTCCCTCAGTCATATCTGCAAGGAGATTTGGAAAAACAATGACCGAGAGCACTACTAATGGTGAGCATCTTGCCCTGTGGGGCGGCCGTTTCAAGTCTGGTCCGTCGCCGGAACTCGCACGGCTGAGCAAGTCCACCCAATTCGACTGGCGACTCGCCGATGACGATATCGCCGGTTCGCGCGCCCATGCCCGTGCATTGGCCGCGCCGGACTGCTGACCGCCGATGAGCTGCAGCGCATGGAAGACGCCCTTGACGAGCTGCAGCGCCGCGTGGATTCCGGAGCGTTCGCTCCGATCGAGGATGACGAGGACGAGGCCACTGCACTCGAACGCGGTCTACTCCAGATCGCTGGTGACGAACTCGGCGGCAAGCTCCGCGCCGGCCGTTCCCGCAACGATCAGATCGCCGCGCTCATCCGCATGTGGCTGCGCCGCCACAGCCGCATCATCGCCAAAATGCTGCTCGGTCTCGCCGCAACACTGATCGAGCAGTCCGAAAAAGCCGGTCGCACCGTCATGCCGGGACGTACGCATATGCAGCACGCCCAACCGGTTCTGCTTGCCCACCAGCTCATGGCCCACGTGTGGCCGCTGCTGCGTGACGTGGAACGTCTCGCCGATTGGGATAAGCGCATCGACGCCAGCCCGTACGGCTCCGGTGCCCTCGCCGGCAACACCCTTGGACTCGAACCGGTGGCTGTGGCCCGTGAGCTGGGCTTCTCCAAGGTGACCGCCAACTCCATCGACGGCACCGCTAGCCGTGATCTGGTCGCCGAATTCGCCTTCATCGCCGCCATGACCGGTGTCGATCTGAGCCGCCTGTCCGAAGAGATCATCATCTGGAACACCCAGGAATTCGCGTTCGTGCGTCTTGATGACGCCTACTCCACCGGCTCGTCCATCATGCCGCAGAAGAAGAATCCGGACATCGCCGAACTCACTCGCGGCAAGTCCGGACGACTCATCGGCGACCTGACCGGCCTGCTCGCCACCTTGAAAGGCCTGCCGACAGCCTATGCGCGCGACCTGCAGGAAGACAAGGAAGCCGTATTCGACCAAGTGGACACGCTTGAAGTGCTGCTGCCGGCGTTCACCGGCATGGTCGCCACCATGGTCTTCGACAAGGAACGCCTCGAAGCCGAAGCCCCGACCGGTTTCGCCCTTGCCACCGACATCGCCGAATGGCTCGTCAAGAACGGTGTGCCGTTCCGTCACGCGCACGAGCTTTCCGGCGCCTGCGTCAAGATTGCCGAAGACCGTGGCCAGGAGCTGTGGGATTTGACCGACGAGGACTTCATCAACGTGTTCAAGGACTTCCTGCCGGCGGACAAGGCCCCGCAGGTGCGTGAAGTGCTGTCCACCGAAGGCTCCGTCTCCGCCCGCAACGGCAAGGGAGGCACCTCCCCGCTGCGCGTGCGCGAACAGATCGTTTCCGCCAAGACCACCATCGAGCAGCTACGCGCCTTCGCCAACTCCGTGTCCGACGGTTCCGCATACAAGTCGCCCGAATCCCTGCTCAAGTAATCCCTATCAAGCAAGGAGCAAAAAGCGGTGCTGTTGACGCGCACGCAGATACGACGGCTGGTCTACGCGCACGGCCGGGAGATTCTGGAACATGACCACATGGCCATCGAAAGGGTCTGCTACCAGCATGGCGTGGTCACCACATTCGCCCATTCCATTCGTGTGGCTTGTCTGTCCGTCTGGCTGGCAGACAGACTGCACCTGTGGAATAGGGTTGATCTACATTCGTTGATTCGCGCCGCTTTGCTCCATGATTACTTCCTTTACGATTGGCATGACTGGGACAACGGCACCCATCGGCTACACGGATTCACACATGGTGAAACGGCCATGCGCAACGCCATACGGGATTTCAAACTCAACCAGATCGAACGGGACAGCATCGAACATCACATGTTCCCATTGACTCCCTATCCGCCGAAGTACATCGAAGGATACCTTGTCACCGCGGCCGACAAAATCAGCGCCACGAAGGAAACGCTCTCTTTCGATCGTTTCGACAAACCCGCATCCGGACAACCGATGGACAGGAGCTGATGGCTGTGGCGCTCACACTCGAATATTTGTTCCTTTGGTTCCTGTTGTACGCCTTTATCGGATGGGTGTACGAGTCGGTTCTCGTGTCCGTTTCGGAACGTCGATGGGTCAACCGTGGTTTCCTTAACGGGCCGTTGTGCCCAATTTACGGATGCGGCGCGGTGCTTGCGATTGTGCTGTTGCATGACTTCACGAATCCCATCGAGATTTTCCTTATCTCCTCATTTGGCGCGAGCATACTCGAGTACATCACCTCTTGGGGCATGGAAAAGCTGTTCCACGCCAGATGGTGGGATTACAGCCATTACCGATTCAACATCCAAGGCCGCATCTGTCTGCTCGGCGCAATCGTATTCGGATTCGGCGGAGTATTGATCATCGATGTGGTCCAGCCGCAGGTCGAACGGCTCACCGCCATGATTCCGCTGCTTGCCGTGCACGTGATATGCGCGGTCGCCGCCATCGTCGTTATCATCGACACCATCGTCACCGTGGTGGGCATCGTCGGCCTGTCCGAGCGTCTCGCCAAATTCAGCGAAGCGGTGCAGGATCGTGCGGAGAAGGCCGGAGACTCCTGGCAGTGGGGCAAAGAGGAGTTCCGGGAAAGATGCATGATTTGTCGGAATCGTCGCAGGAACGTGTTGCCAATATGCGTCAGCTTGTCTCTTCCGCGTTGAATTGGCAGCAACGTCGTATGATCCGCTCCTTCCCACGCATGCGTTCCACGGACTCCACCAAATACAGCAAGATCATGGAAACCGTGCGTGAGATGCTGCGCCGAAAGTAAGTTTCCACCGGCCACACGTGTCGTATAGCATGTGTCCAAAAACGATTTGCCCCGCCAACTGCGTTGCGCACGCTGACGGGCAAAATCCCTTTATGCATCACATCGGATAGGGGCTACGATACTTGCGATGTGGCCGACCCCTTGTAATCGGTGATGCCGGCACCAATGTTCGGATGCTGCGCCGAATACGCCTGGTCCACACAGTAGAACGCCAGAAGCACGACGGCCACAACGGTGAGCTTTCTTGTATCGATACGACTCAGCAAGTTGTCCAATGCAGGAGCCAGCAGATACACGATTGCCAAACCGCCCAAACCAAACGTCAGCAGACCCTCGGCACAGATACGACCATTGAGATTGAGAAAATAACCGGTGTAATCCCACCAGCGTTGTCCTCCGTGGGTCTTCTCCAGATACCAGGACGAGAAGTACTCCAACCCGCCACACAAGACCATGGCGGCCAGGAACTCGAACAAGGGCTTCTTCCTCAACTTCTTCAGCAGAATAAGGATAATCACTCCGCCGGTGCCATAGATCGGCAGCCATGGCCCATGCAGCGTGCCACGATTCACGAACGTTCCTTCGGAAATGAAGGCGAGGCTCACCTCCCATACCCATCCCACGAAACAGAAGATGAAGAACATCATGACCAGATTGACCAACGAATAGCTGCGATCGGAGCTGACGGTGCGGGATTCGCGGAACCGGAACGCCATCGGCGCCGGAGCCAGACGACCAGGATAGATAGTGCCGTCCAGAATCTCCCTGCCGGTATCGATCTGGTGCAGTTGCTCGCGATACTCCTCATACTTGGTCACCGACCGCGCATGCAGGATACGCACGCCCAACCATTCGGACAGGAACCCGACGAAACCGTTCGGCTTGTCCACCGGAACAAGATTGCTGGACAACTGCTCCACCGTTTCGGCAACATCACCATACGCGGCATGCAATGTCTCAGCGGAGGCCTTGCTGTGCAGGTATTCGTCGCTGAGCAGCTCGCTTCCCTCCAATCCCGAATCCTTGGACAATCCGCGCACATGCACGTAATATTCGACGAAAACGCCGCGTTATAGCCGTTGGAATAGAAGATGCCGCTCAAACCGAGCGTGAACAGATTGAGCAGCGACCAGCCAAGGAACGACAGGTCGGCCACGAAACACTCCCACTTGTGACCCTTCATCATGCGCCTGGACAGGCTGATGGCCTCCCGTGCCCCGATATTCGGATTTTCGGCGACGATGTAGGGCACCATACGGTAGGAATACGGTTTGATGAACGCGCCGATGATGGTGAACGTCCACAGGAACAGGAACACGTTCTCGAGCAGCATCACCTTCGCCATCGACAACCATTTGCGCGTGGTGATCGGGTAGAGGAAACGGCTCACGGGAAGTTTGTCGTAGGTCCGTCCCTCAAGCAGCATGCGCATCATGACCACCCGGTATGTCTGCTGGACGAACAGCCATACGAAAAGGTAAACGGCCAGGGACACGACGATCGGTACGGCCACGGCGACGCCGTCATTATGCACGATGGAATTGGCCGCATCGGCCATCGACAGAATGACCGAACCCGATGAGAACGAGTTGAGCAGAGACGCGAACACGCCGCGTTTACGCCCCATCATGGCATTGGTGTCGTTTTGCACGATCTGCTCCTGATTGTGCTCCACTTGCCTGCGTGCCTGGCTTTCATCGCCGACAAGCAGGTTCTCCAACACTTTCGACACGTTGTCGGATTGCGCTGTGCCATCCTCCTGCACGGTTGCGGACGGGGAACTGGCGTTCACCGACCATGTCGAAGAACTGTAGGCGACACCGAACACCGAAGCGAACAGGCAGATGACGACTATCATCCAATAGTGTCTCTTATAGGCTTTCCTTGCATTGGCCTTCATGCCTTTGCGATCCATGCAGGCATCCCTTCTTCTCGTCGATGAGATTCCATTTTCGATTTTAACCGGCATGTTCCGTGATCGCTTTGATAAAAACATGAAAAACGGCACACGCGGCTGTCTGTGTCTTCTGCGAAACTGTAGGGTGCGTAAAACGCGGTAATGTCCACAATTCGATAGGGAGAAAGCACAGTTATGGCTCACGTCATCGATTTCAAGGAGGCCGGTTTCGATTCCGTCCTCGATGAACTGGAATGGCGCGGGTTGATTTCCCAGTCCACTGACAGGGATCGACTCGCCGAAGCGTTGAACGGAGAGCCCATCACCTATTATTGCGGCTTCGATCCGACCGCCGCCTCCCTGCACATCGGCAACCTCGTTCAGCTCATCAACATGCGCCACCTGCAGGCCGCAGGACACCATCCGATCGCGTTGGTCGGCGGCGCCACCGGCTGATCGGAGATCCGCGCCAGTCGGGCGAACGTACGCTCAACCCGAGGACGTCGTGGCCGGCTGGGCCGATCGTCTGAAGAAGCAGATCGGCGGCATCCTCGAGACCGAAGGCAGCAATCCGGTACGTTTCGTGTCCAACTACGATTGGACCGCTTCGATGAACGTCATCGACTTCCTGCGTGACGTCGGCAAGAATTTCCGTATGGGCACCATGCTCGCCAAGGACACCGTGGCCCGTCGCCTCAACTCCGAGGAAGGCATCTCCTTCACCGAGTTCAGCTACCAAGTGCTGCAGGGCAACGACTTCCTGCACCTGTTCGACGAGTACCATTGCGTGCTGGAGATCGGCGGCTCCGACCAGTGGGGCAACCTCACCTCCGGTCTGGATCTGATCCACAAGGTGCGCGGCGTGGACGTGAACGTGTTCACCAGCCCGATCATCACCGACGCGCAGGGCAAGAAGTTCGGCAAGTCCGAAGGCAACGCCGTCTGGTTGGATGGCACGATGCTCAGCCCCTACAAGTTCTACCAGTTCTGGTTCAACCGTCCCGACAGCGAGATGGAGAACCTGCTCAAGGCGTTCACCTTCCTGCCAAAGGCCGAAATCGAACGGCTTATCGAGGGAAGCAAGACCAATCCGGGCGCGCGTGAGGCGCAACGCACCCTCGCATGGGAGGTCACCAGCTTCGTGCATGGCGAGGAAGCCACTCGCCAGGCCATCGAAGCTGCCGGCGCGTTGTTCGGACGTGGCGGCGATCTGGCGGACATCGATGAGTCCACGCTTGAGGCCGCTATCGACGGCATGAAGGTCGATGGGGAATTCGCCAAGGTCGCAGCCGGCGACCGTGTGGCCGAGGCTGGTATGAAGGCAGGCCTGTTCAAGTCGATTTCCGAGGCGCGCAAGACCATCAAGTCCGGTGGCGTGTACCTCAACAACACGCGCGTGGAGGATGAGGAACAGACGTTGCAGGAAGGTGACTTCCTGCATGGTCGTTTCGTGCTCATCCGCCGCGGCAAGAAGGCGCTCGGCGTCGTCGAACAGGCGTGAGACGCATAGGCAATCGTAAGTAAATAATCGCAAGTATCTCAAGACCAATAAGGAACAGCATGGCAGAAGAACAGCGCGGATCGCGCGGCAAGTCCTACGGCAACCACAAGTCCTACGGCTCGGGCAGGCCGGGTAACCGCGGTGGCAAGGGATTCAAGCCGCGCGGCAACGGCGGCAAGTCCTACGGACACAAGTCCGGCGGCTTCCACAACGATGACCGTAAGGGCGGATATCGCAAGGGCAATGGCGGCGGATACCGTCGTGGCGACCGCGATTTCCATCGCGATGGCGAAGGCGAAGGTCAGGAGCGTCGTTTCCACAACGGTCCGCGCAAGTTCAACCGCGATGGCGAGCGTCGTGACGACCGCCGCGGCGGCTATCGTGGCAATCGCGGCGACAATCCGCGCTACCAGCGTGATGGCGAGCGTTCCGGCTTCCGTCATAATGACCGTCGTGACGGCGATCGCAGGGATTTCCATCGTGACGACCGCATGGTGATGGCGAGCGTCGCAATTTCCGTCATGACGGTGACCGTCGTGACTTCCGCCGTGACGATGGTGAGCGTCGTGGCGGCCGCAATTTCCACAAGGACGGCGATCGCAGGGACTTCCGCCGCGATGACCGCCGCGGGGAGCGCCGTGATGGCGAGCGTCGTAATTTCCGTCGTGATGATCGTCGTGACGGCGATCGCAGGGATTTCCGCCGTGACAACCAGCGTCGTGACTTCCACAAGGATCGCGACCAGCGTCCGGAAGGCGAGGAGCGCCGCGAATTCACCCGTGAAGAGAAGATGGAGTACCGCGAGGCGAAGCGTGGTGAATACCTGTCGAAGCCACGTCGCAATTCCGACGGCACGATGAGCTTCCCGTCGCAAAACCCGTACACGCATCGTCGCCCGGGCGAGCCGAAGATGCCGAAGGGCATCGAGTGGAGCATGCTGTCCACCGATGACCGTGAGCGTCTGCGTGGCCTGTCCAAGGAACATGCGGAGAACATCGGCCTGCACATCCTCGCCGCCTACACGCTTGAGGAAAGGGATCCGGAGCTGGCGCTCGAACACGCCAAGTGGGTGGCGCATCAGGCTTCCCGTATTGATTTCGCGCGTGAGACCCTTGCGTTCGTGGCCTACCGTCAGGGCGATTACAAACTGGCCCTGCGTGAGTTCCGCACCGCGTTCCGCATGAACGGTTTCCTTGACTATCTGCCGTTCATCGCCGACTGCGAGCGTGGTATGGGCGAGCCGAAGAAGGCCATCGAAACCGCCATGAGCGATGACGCGAAGTATCTGCGCGGCGAATCCAAGGCCGAGATGTTCCTCGTGTACGCGGGCGCGCTGGGCGACCTCGAGCTGTGGGATAAGGCCATTGAGATCGTGCATACGCTGGGCCGTTCCAAGGGTCTGGCCGGCGAATACCGCATGCGTGCGGTGCAGGCCGAACAGTACTTCCTCGAGCAGGCCGGACGCTCCGATGAGGCCGTGGCCCTCGACCAGCTGCTTGACAAGCTTGAGCTGCAGTACGCCGATGCCGAAGAGGACGAGACCTCCGACGATCTGGTCATCGAATACGACATGCAGGAATTGAACGACGAGCTTATGGACAAGCTCGGCATTTCCGAAGATGACGCCCAGTATGCGCCGGAAGACGAGGATGAGGACGATTCCGAGGCCGTCGACGAGAACGGCGAGACCAACGATGAGACCCAGCTTGATGCCGAAGCGGCCAAGGAAGGCGCCGAGTCCGACGACGAGCCTGCCGGTGACGGCGAAAACGCGGGCGACTCCGAAGACGACCAGACTGAGGATGAGGTCGAATCCGCAGCCGATTCCGACAACGAGTGAGGTGCGGCAAAACAATGCTGAAATCCACAACCCGTCCGCTGAGCGAAGCTACCAGCTGGCGCTGCTTGATCTTGACGGCGTGGTCTACCGTGGCAAGAATCCGGTGGAACATGCTGCAGAGAGCATCCGCAAGGCCGAAGGCTCGGCATGACGGTGGAATACACCACCAACAATTCCTCCCGACTGCAATCCGTGGTGGCCGACCAGCTTAAGGGCTTCGACCTTGACGTCGAACCATGGCAGGTCATCACCTCGTCCGTGGTGGCTGCCCGTATGGTGGCCCGTGCGGTGCCGCAAGGTGCGAAAGTGTTTGTGCTCGGAGCACAGCATCTGCGTGAGGAAGTCGCCAAGCAGGGTCTTGAAGTGGTTGATTCCGCCGAAGACAAGCCGGTCGCGGCCATCCAAGGCTGGTACCCGGACATGTCTTGGAACCAGATGGCGCAAATCGCCTACGCCGTAGAACAGGGCGCCACGTATTTCGTGACCAACCGCGACCTGACCATTCCGCGTGAGCTGGGCATCGCCCCCGGTTGCGGTTCCATGATCATGGCCGTCATCAACGCCACTGGTGTGGAACCGGTTTCGTCCGCAGGCAAGCCGGAATCCGCCATGTATGACGAAGCCCGACTGCTTGCCGCGCATGATGGTGCCGAACCAGTGGCCAAGGAAGCATGCCTCGCCATCGGTGACCGTCTCGATACCGATATCGAAGCCGGCAATCGTGGCGGCTATGATTCCCTGGCCGTGCTGACCGGCGTCACCAATCCGCATGAGCTGATGTTCGCTCCGGAGCATCTGCGTCCGACCTACATCGCCAAGGACCTGACCGGACTTAACGAGCCGGCCCCCGAAGTCGTGCATGAGGCTGGCGCTTGGAGCTGCCGCGACGTGCAGGCGTGCGTCGACGGCGATCGTCTTTACGTCACCGACATCACCAGCGTCGACGGTCTTCGTGCGGCCTGCGCCGCCATGTGGGATGCGGCGGATCGCGGACACAGCGTCGACGGCATGATCGTGCCGGAATTCCGAATCGCCTGATTGCCGCACGTGCGTATGCGCAACATGAATGACGATTCCGGTGCCGTCGTCCGACTCGACATCGCGCTGGTGGAGCGTGGCGTCACGGACAGCCGCTCCAAAGCACAACGGCTGATCGAATCCGGCAAGGTCCGGGTGAACGGCATCGTCGCATCCAAAGCGTCGCTCAAAGTCACGGCCGCCGACACGCTTGATGCCGATCTGGGAGACGATTACGTCTCCCGTGGAGCCTACAAGTTGGTCGGCGCGTTCGACATGTTCTCCCAGACGGGCCTGCGTTCCGCGGAAGGATTCGATTGCCTCGACATCGGCGCGTCCACCGGCGGTTTCTGCGACGTGCTTCTGCGACGCGGTGCCGCGCATGTGATCGCGCTCGACGTGGGGCACGGCCAGCTTGACCCGCGCATCGCAGGCAACGAGCGCATCATCGAAATGAGCGGCGTCAACATCCGCGACGTCGAAGCGGATGATCTGCCGTACCGGCCAAGCATGATCGTATCCGACGTGTCATTCATCTCGTTGACATACGTGATTCCCGTCATCGCGCGCATCGCCGCGCCCGGCGCACACGTCGTGCTGCTGGTCAAACCGCAGTTCGAAGTCGGCAAAGGCAACCTCGGCAAAAACGGCATCGTGGAAAGCGAAACCTTACGCAAACAGGCGCTCGACACCGTCACCGCCTGCGCGAAAGCCAACGGACTGGATGTACGCGCCACGCGGTCTCACCGATCGAAGGCACGCACGGCAACATCGAGTATCTGCTGTATGCAGTGGCGTAAACCGTTCTCCGCCAATCGATAGCGTAAAAATGAAAGGCCGGCGGCCCATATGAAAAATCCCATATGGACCGCCGGCCTTTTGCATGTTCCGTGGGCCTAGCCCCTCAAAAACTTGTCGATCTGATCCTGCTTGCCCATGATGATGAGCTCGTCGTTACGGTGCATAATCAGCTCTTTCGAACCGTATTCGAATTCCTTGCCCGGCGATTTGACACCGACCACGGTGATGCCGAACCGTTCATGTACGCGCGCATCCTCGATGGAGTAACCGACGACATGCGGGGGAGTGTGGATCTTCACCACGCTGTACGCGCCTTCAAGCTCGATGTAGTCCAGATAGTTGCCGGACACCAAGTGCCCTACGCGTTTGCCGGCATCGGTCTCCGCGTTGATGATGTGCCGTGCGCCGATACGCTGCAGAATGCGCGCATGCTCCTTGGACACCGACTTCGCCCAAATGTCGGAGATGCCCGCGTCCAGCAGATTGCCGGCGGTGATGACGGACGCTTCGACGCTGTCGCCGATGGCTACGACCGCCGTGTCGAAATCGGAGGCGTTGATCTGCTCCAACGCCATCACGTCGGTCATGTCGGCCTGCACGGTGGGAATCTGCGACGACCAGCGGTTCACCAGTTCGCCGTCCTTGTCGACGGCGAGCACATCCTGTCCCATCGTATCCAATGTGGTGGCTACGGAACTGCCGAAACGGCCGAGTCCTACCACAAGAACGCTTCTGGTGTTGTTAGCCATGATTGTTCGCGTACCTTTCGATGTTCTGTTCCGGATTCAAGTATAGGAAGTTGCGGGTATAGAAACCGTATCGACGAATCCGCTCAGCCGACCACGATCTGCTCGGTGGGGTAGCGGACCGGCTCCACATTGCGCGGCCTGGAGATCGCGTAGGCGATGGTGAGCGGACCGAGCCTGCCGATGAACATGGTCGCGGCGAGAATGTACAGGACCGCTGGACTAGAAGCGCTGGCCACGCCGACCGAATAGCCTCCCAGACCGAACGCCGAGCAGGTGTCGAACAGCGCGTTGCTCAGCGAGCATCCGGTGATGGCCATCAATGTCATGGACACTATGGTGACGAGTGCCAGACATGAGGTGGTGACGGCCACGGCCGTCATGACGGCTTGCGAATGGATGCGACGATGGAATGCGTTGACGTCATGGCGTCCGGTGAACGCGGCGCGGCAGGTCAACAGAATCACGGCGAATGTGGTGACGCGGATGCCGCCTGCGGTCGAAGTGCTGCCGCCGCCGATGAACATGACGATGGACAGGAACACCTTCGTCGCGTCGCTCACGCCCGGCATCCATGACAGGTCGAAGCCGGAGCTGCGGGGCATGACGGCCGCCACCATCGCATGCCACAACCGCGGTTCCACGCCTTCGGTGGCGAACAGCAGTTTGTTGTTCCATTCCATGAGGAGGAACCAGGTGAACGAGGCGAGCACGATGCAGAACGTGGTGGTCAGCGTGAGCTTGGTATGCAGGCTCCAAGCTTCGGCGGACGATGGTTGCGCCATGAGCGCATGAGGTTAAGCAGGACGGGAAAGCCGAGCGTGCCGCAGAACGCGCTGACGAGGATAGGCAGGCCAACAGCCCAATTGTTGACATGCAGGCCGGCGCCGTCAGGGGTGAAGCCGGCGTTGTTGTATGCCATGACCGCGAAGAACAACGATTCCCACAGCGTGTGCCGCACATTGCCATGATTGACTTTGTACAGGCCGGGGAACAGCGCCACGAACGTGATGCCTTCGATGGTGAACGCGGTGGCGATGACCACGGTGAGCACGCCCTTGATCTCGCCGAGTTTCGTGGTGCCCAGCTCGTTGGCCGTCAGCAGCTTTTGCGTGGCCTTGAGATGGTGGTTCACGGCCAAGGCGATGAGTGAAGCGAACGTCATGACACCCAAGCCGCCCATCTGCACGGAGAAGATGAGCACGGCCTGGCCGAAAGCGGACCAATGCGTCGTCGAATTGACGATGGAGATGCCACACGTCGAAATCGCGGAGATCGCGGTGAAGAACGCGGTGGTGAATGTCGTTTGCTCGCCTTTCGGCGTGGCGGTGGGCGTGAGCAGGAGCAGCGTGGACAATGCGCCCAACATCATGAAGTACAGGATGGTCAGACGTCCGGGATGTGTGGTGAGTCTGTGCATTAGGCTGCGCTTGCGCGGCTTGCGCTCCTCCGCCATGGCCTTCTCGAACGTGTCCCCGGAGAACCACCAGGCATAGCCATGTGAGGCCTCGCGATTGGAGGAGGACTCGTCGAAGACGAGGTTGGACATGCTGTTCCTCGCTCCTTGTCTGTATAAACGGTCTTCGTTTCCTTGAGCTATTGTAGACGGTAGTGTGACGAACGGTGCAGAGACATACCATTCGGCCTGTTCGGCGGATTCGTGGGAAAACGACGAACAGGTTTTGCGGGTGGGATGTACGTGGCTCGTGAACGAACGGAAACGTCTGCGGCGTGTCCGGACACCCGCTACCGCCATTCGTTCATTTGTTCGATTACAATGGTAGGCATCGGCGTCCGTCGAGGACGTGGTATGTACGAGAGTTCTCGGAAAGGGCTTGCGATGCACGGTACCCGGCATGCGGTGGTAGTGACGCATACACGTCTGCGTGAAAGCGGCACGGTGGTCGAAGAAGCCGTCGAACAGCTGCGGCGCGCCGATTTCGAAGTGACGATCATCGACAATATCGAAGCGCCCGATTTCGGCAGCAAGACGCCAGTAGTGCCGAAAAACACGGAAATCGTGGTCGTGCTTGGCGGGGACGGTACCATTCTGCGCGCGGCCGAACTGGTTCATTGCACTGAAGTGCCCATCCTCGGCGTGAACCTAGGGCATGTCGGCTTTCTTGCCGAATTTGAAAGCTTCCAGATGAGCGAGGCGATCCGTCGGATCGCGACCACGACTATTCCATCGACGAACGTATGATCGCCCACGTCGACGTATGGCTGCCGGGCGCGACGGAACCCATCGAGGACTGGGCGTTGAACGACATCACTTTGGAACGTGCGGACCGTGGCAAGATGGTGGAATTGTCCATCCGTGTCGACGACGTGGAGATGAGCTCATTCGGTTGCGATGGCGTGATCGTATCCACGCCGACCGGTTCCACCGCCTACGCGTTTTCCGCGGGCGGGCCGATCATGTGGCCGAATGTGAAAGCCTTGCAATTGGTGCCGTTGGCGGCGCATGCGTTGTTCGCACGTCCGCTCATCATCGGTTCCGGCTCCACGTTCGCCATCGACATTCTCGAGGATTCCACGTCGGATGGCTGGATCTGCTGCGACGGCCGTCGTCAACGCGCACTGCCCAAAGGCACACGTGTCGAAGTGCGTGAATCGAAATGCACTTTGCGATTGGCTCGTTTGTCTGGCGTGCCGTTCACGAACCGGCTCGTCACCAAATTTGATTTGCCTGTCGTCGGCTGGCGCGAGCAGGCGCGCAAAACCGGTGGCATACATCATGGGCAATCGTTTCCTAGAACCGGCAAACCGGAAAGCGGGAAGTGACCGGGCATGCTGGAAGAGCTTGAGATTCACAATCTCGGTCCGATTCGTTCCGCTCTGATCGCCCCGGCAGGTGGTATGACGGCGATCACCGGTGAGACGGGAGCCGGCAAATCGATGCTGCTCAGTGCGATCCGACTGATTTCCGGCGGTCCGTCCGATGGAGGCCGCGTTTCGGTGGGCGCTCAGGAGGCGTGGGCGCAGGGTGTGTTCGAAGTCGCCTCGTCGCCGGCCGCGGTGGCCGCGGCACGGGAAGCCGGCTTCGAACCGGAGGATGGCGAGCTGTTTCTGTCGCGTAAGTGCCCGCTTCCGGGCGATCCCGCAGCATGCTGTCGGGACGTAGCGTGCCGCGTTCCGTACTCGCCTCCGTCGCCGCCGAACTGGTGACGATCCACGGCCAGGCCGACCAATTGCGCATAGCGACTACCTCACGTCAGCGCGAATTCCTTGACCGCTATGCGGGAGACGAAGTGGCTTTGGCCGCCTACGGCAAGTCGTGGAGCGCGCTGCGCGCGATGGACGAGCGGTTGGAACGGCTCAACAGCAGGAATCGTCCATGCGACAGCAGGCGGATTACCTGCGCGAATCAATCGAACGCATCAACCGTGTCGACCCGCAGCCGGGGGAGATGGACGAATTGCGTGCGCGCCGCGACCGCATCGAAAACGCGGCCGAGATCGCCGAAGGCGTGACGCGAGCGTTGGGCGCGTTGGACGCCTCGCAGGTGGCGGATGACGTTGAATCGGCCAGCGCCGCCGATTTGATCGACCGTGCCTCGCAGGCGTTGCGCGCCATTCACGTGGAAGGCGTGTTCTCCGAACTCGCCGACCGGCTCGACTCCATCAGCACCGATTTGTCCGACGTGGTGTTCAGCCTGTCGGGAGAAGTGGACAACGAAGCGAGTATGGAGGATCTGGACGCATCAACGGGCGCATCCACGAGCTGGACGAGCTGACCCGCCGATGGGGGCCGGAATTGTCCGACGTGATCACGTGGAGGGACAAGGCCGTATACGATTTGGAGGATTTGGACGCCTCGCCGGAAAAGGTCGAACAGCTGGAAGCCGAACGCGCCCAACTGCTTGAGGCTGCGAAAAAAGCCGCGCAGGCTGTGAGCAAACGGCGTAGAGCCGCGGCGAAGGAACTCGCGTCCAAAGTCACCGCGGAACTTGATTCGCTGGCCATGGGCACTTCGAAACTGGAGATCCGCGTGGCCGAACGCGAACAGTTGGACGCCACCGGAGCGGACGACATCGAATTCCTCTTCACCCCGTTCCCCGGCTCCCCGCAACTGCCGATGGGCAAAAGCGCATCCGGCGGCGAATTGAGCCGTCTGATGCTCGCGCTTGAACTGGTCGCCGCCGAAAAGCATGTCGTGGCCGGAGGAACCGTGCCGCCGATGACGTTCATCTTCGATGAGGTCGACGCCGGCGTGGGAGGCAAGGCCGCTGTGGAGCTGGGTGCCCGCTTGGCCAAACTCGCCCAATCCGCGCAGGTTCTGGTCGTCACGCACCTACCACAGGTCGCATCCTGGGCGGACGAACAGTATGTGGTTGCCAAAGGTGAAACGGATGACGGATCAATCGCCACCACCATCAATCAAGTGCGTGGAGAAGCGCGTGTGCACGAAATCGCCCGCATGCTCTCCGGCAGCGAAAGCGAGGCGTCGCTGGAACATGCCGAGGAACTGCTCAAATCGTCCGTGCTTGACTGACCCGTGGCCGGCAATCGCAGGCAAGTCGCAAAATTAATCGCAAAACAGAAAATCGAAAAACACGACCATCAAAGGAGCTGACATGACGCAGGAAACGTGAGCAACCAAGGTAAAGGTGCCATTTTCGATCTTGACGGCACGTTGCTCGACTCCATGGGCGTGTGGGACCAGGTGGATGTCGATTTTCTAGCCAAGCGTGGATTCGAAGTGCCGGACGACTACATGCAGAAGGTCGCCGCCATGCAGTTCCGGCAGATCGCCGAATACACGATCGCACGCTTCAACCTGTCGGACACTCCTGGGGAGCTGATGGAGGAGTGGGATCATATGGCGCGCGTCATGTACTCCACGGTGGTAGAAGCCAAGCCGCACGCGCGTGAATACCTGGCAATGTTGAAGGCGAGCGGGGCGAAACTGTCCGTGGCTACATCATTGCCACCGATATTGCGAGAGCCGGCTATGAGGCATGTCGGCATTTTCGATTATTTCGACGAGGTGGTCAGTGTCGACGATGCGGGCGATATCGGCAAGGACAGGCCGGACGTGTACCTGCTGGCCGCGTCGAGGCTCGGCATCGAGCCGACCGACTGCACCGTATTCGAGGATCTGCTCGTCGGCATGCGCTCGGCCAAGTCCGTCGGCATGCGAGTGTGGGCCATGCATGACGATTCGTCCGATGCCGATTGGCCGGCGATTTGCGCTCTGGCGGACGGTGTCATGTTCGACTTCCACGACGCGCCTGCCGCATTATAGGAACCGGTGTCGTACGGGGATACATGCATTTGGGGCTTTCCGTTGATTCGGAAGACCCCAAATCCGTTCTCCATAAGAGTCTGCCGGCTGGCTCGGTTCAGATGTCCTTGCTGCCGTAAATATGCAGCGATATCTTGCTGGAGAACGCCAAGGCGAGTACGTCGATGATCAAGAATGCCGCTAACGCAATGGCTTGGTGCCGGCTGATCGCCTCGGCCAGCTGTTCGACGGTCTTTTCGAGTTCCGGCAATGCCTTGCACAGTCCGATGACCGTGCCCCCGATCACGCCGATGCTCAGAATAATGGCGGCCATGGCGCGATAAGGGGAGAACCGGTACAGGAACGGCTGCACGATGGCGTTGAGCAGAACGAGGGTCAGCACGGTCATCGCGGCGAAGCCGATCGCATCAGTCACTTTAACTGGCTCGTGTATGATGATGCCGGCGCAGGCGATGCTGACGGCCACTTCCAATCCCGCCACCAGATCGCAGACGATAAGGAATGCGAATCGTCCGAGGATCTGGTGGTTGCGGCTGATGGGCACAATGCCGTTCATCCAATGATGGTTGTTCATCTGTTCATAGGAGAACAAGGTGATATTAAGCATCAGGAAGCCGGAGGCCGCTCCGCCGATGGCGGCTCCCGCAACGCTAGCGAGAGTGGACCCCGTGGCCGCCATCAGGCATGTGAAACCTGGAACGTACGCGAAGAAGATGGCTATGTACGACCGCCCGTAGCTGATGGTACGGTTCCAGTCCAAGGAAATCTGCCTAAGGATGGCGGTCATGGCGTCCGCGTTCGCTGTCGTGTTCATCGTACGTCTCCTTCGTTGGTATTGCCGATTGCCGTATGTGCCGCGGCGTTGGTCAGTCTGATCACATCTTCAATCGAAGCATGCTGTGTCAGGAGACCGTCGGTGCCGCCGATGTGTGGGATGTCCTGCGTGCGGACCAACGCGTCGAAGCCGGTTGCGTATGTGCGGATGCCGACCATTGCCCGCCGCAGACCATCAGTAAGCTCATCCGGACCGCCCTTGACCAGACGGAACGCGTCTTCGAACTCGTCTTTCGGCCCGCTGTAATACAGCATGCCGTTCGTTATATACGCGAGGAAATCCGCGCAACGCTCCAAATCGGCGGTGATATGCGTGGAGAAGATTACGCTGTGTCCGCCATCCGCAACATAATCGGACAGGATGTCCATGAGCTCGTCGCGGGACAGTACGTCCAGACGCTGGTCGGCTCGTCGAGAATCAGCAGTTTCGCATCGTGGCTCAACGCTACGGCGAGCATGAGCTTCATCTGCATGCCGCGCGACAGGTCCTTGATCTTCTTGTTCCGTCCGAGTCCGAACCGTCTGAGGTATGCGTCGAACAGATTGTGGTCCCACAGCGGGTACATTGGTCTGCTTGTCCGTTCCACCGCGTCGACCGTCATGTATTCGATAAAATAGCTGCTGTCGAGCACTACGCCCAGCTGCTCTTTGACCCGCTCCTCATCGGCCATCGCGTCAAGGCCGAGCACTTCGATTCGTCCCGCGTCGCGCGTGGTCATATTGAGGATCAGTTTGATCAACGTGGATTTGCCGGCGCCGTTCGGACCGACCAGACCCATGATGTAGCCGGACGGCAGGTCGAAGGTCACGTCATCCAATGTGAAGCCGGAATCATAATGCTTCGTCAATCCGGTTACGCTCAAGGCCAAGGTTGGCCGTGTCCCGTGGGGGAGCGAGGAATCGTTCATGATTGTTCCCTGTATGCTTTCTCGAACATGCCAAGCAGATCAAGCAGGCTGATGTCGGCGGCTTTGGCTCGATGGAAACTTCACGGAGCTTGTCCATGATGCGTTCGCGCGCACGTTCCTTCATGAGTTCGTTGCCTCGTTCCATCACGAACGTGCCTTTGCCCTGCACGTTCTCCACGAGCCCCTCGTCAGCCAGTTCGTTATACGCTCTGGTCACGGTGAGCACGCTGACGCGCAGTTCCTTGGCGAGCTTGCGCAGTGAGGGAAGCGCCTCGCCTGCCATAAGCTCACCCGACATGATCGCGGACCTGATTTGGTTCTTGATCTGCTCGTAAATCGGTTCTCCGGACACGGATGAGATGATCAGCTTCAATCTGTGCCTCTTTTTCTGTATGTTTCGTAGGTGATATATCTCCCAGCTGAACAGTTAGATGCAAACTGTTTAGCTGTTATATATAACAGTAACACAGAAAACCCGTACTGTTATTGCGTGTCGCATAACAGTACGGGTTTTCTCGGAATATAAGGGAATCCGCCGCTCCATGAACGTCTCTTGCGGTCGGCGATTGACGGAAGCGACATTTACTTGCGTTCGCGGATTCCCGTATGGACGGTTATACGCGAGTCGGATGGATGATACGGCGGAAACACAGGTAGATCAGCCACGCCAACGGCATGATCGTCAACATAAGCAATGTAGGGAACCGGCGATGAGTCCCACTTCAGTCATGATTGCGATTTGCTTCGCGCCGAAGGAGAGAGCGTCCCTTTTGGTGCGATCCGTCGCCTGGGTGGTGTTGCTATCTTGCTGCATGATTGTTTATTAGGGAAACCGTCTGTTATTCCATTCCCTTATAGAGTTCTTTGGCGAGATCAACCAGTGACTTGTCTGAGCCTGCTGGGCCAATAAGGCATGCGCCGCATGGCAGTCCATCTGCTGTTTCCAATGTCGCGTATCGTCCGTTCATAATCGGGCAGTTGTTGAAACATCGACAGATCAATCAGACCGTGAACGCCTTTGGTGATGTCAACGGCTTGCGTCACGTCGAAGTCGATGGCGGCCGACAGCAGCAGGTACACTTGTTGACGTGGCACTCCTGAAAAGCGGTCGGATTAACAACCGCCTGCTCTGCGAACTTGCCACCCATAAGGACTTTATCAAGTTTCTTGCGGACATTGAGATTTATGTGGATGGGATTGCCACCATGCAGATTCAGAACCTCAATGCCCTTGTCGATACCGTCCGACATGAAATCATTGAACGGTATCGCCCCGGCGAAGATGACCCGCATTTAAAGGTGCTGCAAGCTGCCCATATCAGTGATGATGAGTATTTCAGCCACATGGTACGGGATGACCTCAATCTCATTATCCGGGATATTCGGGAAGCCCACAAAAAGGACAGCGAGAGCGCACCCCAAACTACCGTTGCCGATGAACTGAAAGAAAATCTGGAAGCAGTCGAAAATTTCAAGGGCAGTCGGGATGAAAAGCTGGTTGTTCTTTACTGCAAGCAGCTTGGTATCAACTATAAAAATCTGTCAGACGAAGAATTTCGCTGGCTGATTCGGATTCTCAAAAAATCAAAGAAAATGGGAACGCCTATCAGTCAGAGGAAAAACGGTAAAGAAAAACCGCTGTTGCATGGTTTGTTAGCTTCCATGTAGCAGCGGTTTGTGCTGTGGTTATTCAGTTAAATTTTCAGAATAACAAGTTGGGATTTTTCTTGTTACTTATTTTTTTTGATTGTGGCGTTTCTTATTCCACAGTGAACCTACCAACATACCGATTGCAGAGATTATTGCTCCGGCTACAATCATTCCCAAGTCAGGGGCATTCAGTTTGTTAAAAGCAATGTTGTTTGCCATTTTGAATGTGCCATATTCAGCAAGCATATACATTACGCCAAAGAAAAGAGTGAATGCCCATTTTCCTTTTCCCCAAAGTTATTTTTACCAATAACAATAGATACAATAAATGTGGATATAGGAAGAATAAACCAAAGAAACATCAAACTGTAACCCATAGCGTCACTTCCACTTGCAAAAAACCAGAACACTATCATTGCAAACGCCCAAATCAAGAGATAGGAGAGAATCGTAATAATCTTGTTTCTGTTGGCATTGCTTTTCACAACATTCGTACTTTCTTCAAGATAATCATAATAGCTTTTCATTTTTTGTTCTCCTTCACGGAACTGCTGCGTGCGGCGGCTGGGAGCGGCTAATTTCTCCACGTAGCGTTTCATCGCGTCTCGTATGGTCTTCGGAGGTGTGGCCTGCGACTTTTGATGTCAAGCGTCCACTCGTCATCCATGTTGTTCGGGATATCGACTTGCACGCGGGATAGTTTCGTTGCTTCCTTGCGGGTGAGAAGGCGGAACCAGCTGCCCCAGGTGATTAGCCGGTACGCGCGGTAGATATAGAAACCTTGGGTATCGAACAGCGTGTGTCCTTTTTCCTGTTTCAGATCAAGAAGACCTCTGTCTTCCATGGTCAGTTTGTTCTGATAGGGGAGCGTATATCCGCACAACGTGGCGTCGGTGCCGGGGATGCGCTGCATCCGTTGCCGCTGCGTGGCAAGGTTGTTCACGAGAAAAGGATCGCGTTCCGGCACGGGCTCATCGTTCACGGTTATCGAGATGCGTTCGATTTCATCCTCAGGATATGGGTGGAGGAACCTGTGGAACACGAGACCCAGATACCCGGACAGTTCGAGCATGGCTTGGTCTATATCCTGCAGGGAATCGCCCGCGACGTTTCCCAGACGATCCAGGTTACGCCATAGCACGCATGTGCCATGCGTGCTGGGCATGAGATCCCGCACCTTTCGAGGCAATTCAAGATTGGTCTGCTCTTCATCCAAGGTCTCGAGATCCCATTCGCGTGTTCGTGCGACGTGGTCCAGATCCCATCGGAGCGTATTCTGACGTCCGTGCTGAACGGTGGAAAGCATGACGGAACGTGCCTGTGAAAGGGATGCGGTCTTCAAACCGAGTCCGAAACGGCCTAGATCGTTGGCATTGCGCTTGGCGTTCGGGTTGGTTCCGGCGAGTTTCATCGCGTTCACGGCCGTCTCATAGTCCATGCCGTCACCGTCATCAATGATTGCCACATACGGATCTTCGCCGTGGTCGAAGTAGCGGATGCTGATGGTTTTGGCGTGGGCGGCGATTGAGTTGTCTATGATATCCGCCACCGCGGTGTTCAGGCTGTATCCGACGGACCGCATCGATTCCAAAAGGTTTGGATCAGGTGTGCAGTCTACCATTTCGAATCTCCCGGACATCTTTGTAGAATGTTGATAGGAAAAGTCTACTGCGCCAGAGGGGATAATCTTTAGATTGAGTCGTCTTTTTTACTTCTCGGGCATTTCAGCAAATAAGAATTTTATAAAAAACGCTATATGTGAAGAGCCGTCCATCGAAAGGGCGGCTCTTCGTACCGGACAAGGTTGTGGAATAGATGGTAACTGTTATTTCAGCGCCATCTTGCTGGGGAATTCCTGGACTCGTGCCGTCTGGGGATGGTCAATCACTTCCTGGGGCGTACCTTGCTCCAGGATTGCACCTTTGTCCACGAAAACGACGCGATCGGATACGTTTTTGGCGAATCGAATTTCATGTGTCACGATAATCATCGTGACACCGGTTCCCGCGACCTTGGTAATGGTGTCATTGATCGAAAACCGTTACCGGAATACGCTACGCCTTTTGGAGAATTCATGACCGCCTCCGCAAGGGGAGCGACGAGATTTTCGGTTCTTCTACGAGATAGAGCATTTCCAATCTGAGCACTTCTCGCTCTGCGCATGAGTCAGCTTGCATCCTTCACATAGAAAAGCTAATCCACAAACAAAACAACAAAGCATTCCAGACTAGAAAACTGAACCATCTAGCTTGTCAAGCGCACGCAGCAAAGAATCAACATGACCCTTCGCACGCACGTTATATCGGGCAATACGAATCACCCCATCACCATCGATCACAAAAGTCGAACGAATTACACCCTCATAGACCTTGCCATACAACTTCTTCTCACCATACGCGCCGTACAAACGATGCACAGTCAGATCGGCATCCGACAACAAAGGAAACGTCAAATGATCGCGCTCGCGGAACCGGACGAGCTTGTCCATCGGATCCTTTGATATGCCGAGCACAGTGAATCCGCGGGAGCGCAGGCGCGCGAGGTTGTCCCGGAAGTCACAGGCCTCAGTAGTGCATCCAAGAGTCATCGCGGCAGGGTAGAAGTACAAGACGATATTCTGACCGCGCAATGCGGAGAGCGTAATGCTATCGCCGTTGTCGCTGGGAAGTGTGAAGTTCGGGGCCGTTAATCCCGCTTCGAGTCGTGCGGATGCGGGGGAGTCCTGCGCTGTTGGGGTCGCTGGCGAATTGATGTCGGACATGATTGCTCCTTACCGTTCTTCGGACTTCGTGCCGATACAAAGCGCGAATAGGCGTCATCATACCCGCCTTACGTGCGCGCGGCTTGCTTGACTCGTTGCGCGACGATCTATTTTTCTCGTTCCAAAGCAAGCGCGGTATCGAATATTTCGATGTGAGTGAATATTTGCTCGTTTCAAGGCCACTGTTATTGCCGAAGAAGGCCGATCGCGCTTTTTGACGATTATTGCGGTTCAAGGCCACCGTTATTGCGTATCAAGGCCACTGGTTGTTAGGCTCCTTTCACCATGCGAGGTGCGCATGATAACTGTAGTCATGGCTCCAAGTGTCTCATGGGCTTGAGACCGGCCGGAAACCCCAATCCCGTCATGCTTTGAGGGGGTGGACGGGGAATCCGTACCGGACGGGACTACGGGCGGTATGAAACCGGCCAAGGCACCTTTAGCTGCACCCGAGATTCCACCCTCGATCGGCGCATCGGGTTGAAGGGACTGACAAGAACCTGGGGGAACCGGCACCTACCAAAGCACCTTGGTGCGTCGATGGCTGGGGCGTCGGTCATCTTCTTCATCAGTGTGTCGTCCATGAGATCCTCAGGAGTGGTCCCAAGGAATCGTGCGGCCTTCACCACATCGGCCAAGGACCATGAGATATAGCCATTAATCTTCCTCGACATTGCGGCTTTCTTGATCCCCAGCGCCTCGGCAAGAGCGAGTTGGGACGCCCGTCGCGCGGTCAAAAGCATCTTGACATTCCAAGCAACGACTTTTCCATGTGCATAGCCTCCTCTTCCGCGCCAATGAAGGAGCTGCTTTCCGGTTCGTCCATTATGTTCTCCTCAAACTTTGTGTCATCTGAATAAACCAAATCTAACACGTCGATTTGCGTTTAGTCAAAGTAAACGATATAGTATATTCTAGATAAACAAAAACGACTGAAAGTAAATAGAAAGTGGTCGAGACGGTATGGCTGACGCGATGAAGAAATGGCTGAGACGGGAGTGCATCTCATATCGCCGCCTGGCGAAAGAGATGAATCAGTCTCCTGGAGGCATTTCCAACAAAGTCAACGGCCACACCCCCTGGAGCCTCAACGATTTGCTTTGGCTGAAGGAACATTACGGCCTGTCCTATGAATTTGTTATCGACGGTGCACCACAGTGCCAGAAAGAGGAGGTTGCGTGATGGCTGGTGGAATCTACGAGCAGTCTGAATGGCCGGATAGCCGGAGCGATTACGTCCAGGTGTGCGACGGATGCCACACCGCGATCTGGTCGACCCGCTGGAACGAGGAGACATCGGACGGTTTCGACGCTTTCCTCGCCAGGAACGGCTGGCGTCACTACTTTCTCCGCGATGACCTCCGGGTGCTGGATCTCTGCCCCGACTGCGCGGCACGCGCGCTGCGTCTCGGCGAGATTCGGACGCTTGCCGATTGCTGGATCCGCCCGGTGCGCTCCTACACGCACGCCGACCAGGAGGTCTCCGCCCAACTGTCCGCCCGCGAACGGATGGCGGCGAACCTGCTGCTGACCGCCGCCTGACGAAAACTGAACACTTGGCCGCTCCGGCACAAACGCAGACTCCACGGAACGGCCACAATGCCGGAAACGGTTGGACGGGATCTTTCCCTTCTCCTTGCTTCCTTCTCTCTGCAACCGAGAACCCGTCCGTCGGTTCGATTCCGACGTCCGGCACTCCATAACTGAAAACGGAAAAAGAAGACCCTGTGTCCCGTCGGAAACCGAAAAACCCGCGGAACACAGGGTGGACATGCAAACCACGACGACGGGGCCTGCCAGAACCTCCGCCATCGTCCCTTGGAAACCAAAGGAAGGCCAGCAATATGAACATGGTAGTCGAAACCGCCGTTAACGGCGTTTCTGATTCTGACTATACGGTGCGACACGCCGACAAACGGTGCACGGCGTCTACATATTCCGCCCGATCGGAGCAGTCGGAGGCGGAGTACTGGATGCTCCAGCACGACGCTTACTCGCGCCGGGCCGGCCGCTGCCTCGTCACGGCGGCATCCTGCTGTGCGCCGCGCTGTCGTGCATGGTCGCGATGGCAGCCGCTCCGGCCATCGCCATGGTCCTCATGGGCCTGGCTTTG
>ENA-OQDF01000004-OQDF01000004.1-human-gut-metagenome-genome-assembly--contig:-NODE-4-length-69397-cov-7.060690_pt1 | contig 69397 bp, 87 predicted proteins | sample MGYA00242769_ERZ504597 | MGnify/ENA primary metagenome ERZ504597 (study PRJEB26092, sample SAMD00036305) | human gut metagenome | host: Homo sapiens | study: EMG produced TPA metagenomics assembly of the...
CGTATGGCCGGAAGGCACCGTGACGCGCGACCCGCAGAAATGGCCGATGAGCATGAAAAACGGCGTGGGCGTGATCGCCCTCGAATCCTCACGCGACTCGGCTGCCAGGTTGCCGCTGTACTGTGCCGTGACCTGGGGCGCGGCCAGCATCAACCACTGGTGGCCGTGGCCGCGCAAGAACGTGGTGATGTGCTACGACGAGGCGCTCGACTACGCGGACCTGCTTGACGGCTGCGATTCCTGGGGAGACGAAGTGCCGACGGACCGCGCCGACGAACTGACCCGCCGCATCCGCGTGCGCATGACCGAAATCATGGCCGAAATCCGCGGCGAACAGGCACCTGACGGCTACTGGGACTACCGCACCATGAGTCGCGTGAAAGACTGATTTTCCCCACACACCCGTTCCGGCGGCGAACAAAATACGCGTGCGACCGGAACACGCGGCCGGTGTGCGTAGCCGGCGGTAGCATAAGACAACGTCGATTGAAAGCGGCAGCCGATGTGGCATACGCTCGGCCGCAAAAAGCAATCCAAATAATCCAAGGAGCAAAATTCATGGCGAATGTGACGGTACTGGGCGCTGGCGCTTGGGGAACGGCCTTCGGTCAAGTGCTTGCCGACGCGGGCAACAACGTGACCATGTGGGCCATCGAACCGGAAATCGTGGAAGGTATTCGTGACCATCACCACAACGGTGTGCGCCTGCCCAGCGTGGAAACGCTGCCCAGCAACATGACCGCCACCGGAGACCGCGCCGAAGCCGTGGCCAACGCCGACATCGTCATCGTGGCCATCGCCGCGCAGTTCGCACGCGTGGCACTGACCGAATTCAAGGGACTCATCCCCGAGACCGCGCTCGTGGCCTCCCTGATGAAAGGCATCGAACGCACCACCGGCAAACGCATGGACGAAGTCGTCATGGAAACGCTCGACCTTCCGGCGGAACGTTTCGCCGCCATTTCCGGACCGAACCTGAGCAGCAGATCGCCGACCGCGAGCCGGCCGCGACCGTGGTCGGATGCGCGGACATCGACAACGCGCGCAAAATCGCCACCGCCTGCACCACCGACTACTTCCGTGCGTTCGTGACGCGCGACGTGATCGGCTTGGAAATGTGCGGATCGCTGAAGAATGTGGTGGCGCTCGCCGTGGGCATGGCCCGTGGCGCAGGCTACGGCGAGAACACCGCGGCCATGATCGAAACCCGCGGCCTTGCCGAACTGACCGCGCTGGGCGAGGCGGCCGGAGCCGATCCGAAGACCTTCGCCGGACTTGCCGGCGTGGGCGACCTCATCGCCACCTGCGGTTCCCCGCTGAGCCGCAACTACACGTTCGGCTCCAACCTTGCAAGGGCCTGAGCGTGGAAGAGGCCACCAAGGTGAGCAACGGCGTGGCCGAAGGCGTGCCGACCACCGACGCGGTGGTGGCGTTGGGCAAGCAGTACGGTGTGCCGACCCCGCTCGCCACGGCCATGAGCCACGTGCTGGACGACGGCATCTCCTGCGCGCAGATGCTGTCCGAACTGTTCGGCGAAGGCATCACCGAGGAGTAGCAGCCGGCTTGTATGCTGGATGCTTGGCAAAAATCCTGAAAAGTCATAAGAGTTAAGGAATAAAGGCTATAGATATGGCAAAAAAGCGCATTGTGGTGATGTACGGCGGCAAGGCCGACGAGCATTCGATCTCCTGCATCTCCGCTGCGAGTGCGCTGCGCGCGCTGGACACGGACAAGTTCGAAGCCATTCCGGTGGGCATCACCAAGGACGGCAAGTGGATCGTCAACGGTGAGAATCCGCTCGGATGGAGCCTGGACGAAGGCCTGCCGACCGTGGAGAAAACCCCAGGCGCCAAGGACGTGGTGCTTGAAGTGGCTCTCGGACAGGACGGCTTCTTCGCCCGCGAGGATGACGGTACGCTGACCCCGTTCGGCCATGTGGACGCGGTGTTCCCCGTGCTGCACGGGCCGTACGGCGAGGACGGCACCATCCAGGGTCTGTTCGAAATGATGGGCGTGCCGTACGTGGGGTGCGGCGTGCTCGCCTCCGCGGCCTGCATGGACAAGCATTACACGAAGGTGCTGCTTGCGGCCGCCGGCATTCCCGTCGCGCCCGGCATCACGCTCGACGCGCGTTCCTTCGACAAGGCTTCCGAATTCAAGGCCAACGCCGATGCGATCATGGCGCAGGTTAGCGAAGCGGCTTGCAGTATCCGCTGTTCGTCAAGCGTCCCGCGCCGGCTCCAGCTTCGGCGTGACCAAGGTGGAGCATGAGGGCGATGCGGCCGAACTCGCGGCCGCCGTGTACGAGGCGTCCCACCACGATTGGCGCATCCTCGTGGAACAGGGCATCGACGCGCGCGAAATCGAATGCGCGGTATTGTGCCCGAAGGCCGGCGAAGCGCCGCAGGCCAGCTGGCCGGGCGAAATCGTACTCGACAAGCGCGCCGAAGGCGACGACCAGTTCTACGACTTCGACAGCAAGTACATGGACGCCGCCGCAAGCCACGTGGAAGTGCCCGCCAATCTGCCGGAAGAGACGCTGAACCTTGTACGCGAAACCGCCAAGAAGGCGTTCGTCGCCGTGGACGGTGCCGGTCTGAGCCGCGTGGACACCTTCGTGACCAAGGACGGCAAGGTGATGGTCAACGAAATCAACACCATGCCGGGCTTCACGTCCATCTCCATGTACCCCAAGGCATGGGAGGCCACCGGCGTGCGCTACACCGACCTGATCACCATGCTCATCGAAGGCGTGCTGCGCTGATCGACGCCCACCTACGGTGAGATCTCAAGCTGATATTCAGCGGACTGGTAGTACAGTGCTGAATATCAGCTTTTTGTTTTCCGAAGTTTCGTAAGGTGACTATGACGTTTCCGCAGCAGCCTCAATATCCGCAGCAACCGCAAGGGCGACCACAGGGGCCGGCTCCGCAATATCAGCCGAATGGTCCGCAATCGCAGTATCCGATGCAGCCCATGCCTCAATATCCGCAGCCGCCGATCGCCAATCGCAATCCATTCTTCGAATGGTTGAAGCAGGCGCGACGCGACTTCTCGCGTATCGGCGCGAGCCTGTGTCTGATGGTGGTCGTCTGGTACGCGCTCGCCACGGTGCTGGAAGGCGTGCTGTACGCGGCCGTGGGCGGCAAGGGCGAAACGCCGAATTGGGTTACGTATGTGGGTTCGGGTGTACCGCTGTACTGATCGCCATGCCGATTGCGGTGATGCTCATGGGCAAATCGACTGTCATTGAAACCCGTAAATTCGACATGAAACCGGGATTGTTCTTCAAACTACTGCTTATGTGCCTGCCGATGATGTGGGCCGGCAGTGTGTTCGGCAGCATGCTGTCGATGGCGCTTTCCAACGGCGAGGCGACGGACCGCGTGGCCGACCTCGCCATGCAGACGAACATCTGGAACGTTGTTTTTCTGGTAATCGTAGGACCGATTTTCGAGGAATGGCTGTTCCGTAAGCAGCTGATCGACCACACCCGCAAATACGGCGAGAAAACGGCGATTCTGCTGTCCGGACTGGCGTTCGGTCTGTTCCATATGAACCTGTTCCAGTTCTTCTACGCGTTCCTACTGGGGCTCATGTTCGGCTACGTCTACACGCGCACCAGCAAGCTGCGCTATTCGACGGCGATGCACATGATCATCAACTTCAACGGCGGCGTGCTCGCGCATGGGTGTTGACACGCGTCGATCTGGACCAGCTGGAGAAGGTGTCCGAGGCCGCGGAAAACGGCAATGCGGCGGCGATGGAACAGTGGGCATCGCAGAATGTCGAAGGATTGGCGATCATGCTTGTCTATTTCGTGTTGTACGGCGCTGTGATCCTTGCTGGATTTGTGCTACTTATCCGCAATTTCAAAAAATTTGAATTCTATACCGCGCCGGAGGAGCTGCCTCGCGGCACCCGTGCCAAAACCGTGTGTGGCAACGTTGGCATGATTATGTTCATCATGGTCACTTGCATGCTGACGGCCGTCAATCTGCTTATGTAGACGACTGCTTGCCGGACAACGACGGCGACGCAGGCGACGTGAACGATGCGGACATCTGCATGGAGATGATGAAGGCCGGTCAAGGATACGTTCCTCTGACCGGCTTCAATCGTTTAATGCCGTTTTCTATGCTGTCTTATTCCGCGCTGCCGCTGACCGCGCGATGTTCAAGATAGTCGGCATGCGCGATCGCCTGCGCCACCGCATCCGCCATGGTGGATAGAATCAGGTCGTTTTTCGCGAACGCGTAAATCGTGCCATCAATGCCGTACGGGGTAAATCCGTTGAGCTTCACCACCGGCTTGTACAGCGGATTGGCAAGGCTTGCCGTGGCCTGTTGCACGGTTTCGATGATGTCGGCCTTCATATGTTCCACGTCGACGCCGGCTTTGGCGGTGAACGGTACTGACACCAGGCATTCGTTCGATGGATCGAGCTTTTCCAGTGATGCAGTGTTGAGGATGGAGTTCGGGATGACCATTTCGTTGCCGTTGCGTTCGCGGACGATGGTCTGACGCCAGTTGATGTCTTTGACGGTGCCGGTGATACCTGCGACTTTGACGTAGTCGCCCGGTTGAATGACGCGGCCGAGCATAAGGCCGAAGCCTCCGATCACATTGGCGATTGTGTCTTTCAGACCAAGCGACACCGCAAGACCTCCGATGCCGAGTGCGGTGAACAGGGTGGTCGGGTTGATTCCAAACACCGGTTGCAGCAGCGTGCCGATGGCGAATGCCCATACCACCACACGCAGGATGTTGACGAAGATGGAGGCGTTCGGCACCTGTGATTTGTCAAGGATGCGGCGCACTACTTTGGTGAGTGCTTTGTCGATGAGCGCTGCGACGACAAGCACTACGGCGAGCAGAATGAGCTTGCCGTAGTTTCGGGCAAGCCATTGTGTGAAAAATTCAACTGGATCCATGGCTGCCTAGTCTACACATGGGATATTGCCCGAAACTTGTGATTGTCTGATTGCCGCGTCCGTGGATTGTGCCGCATAATGGAATCCGAAATCGCTATGGTTGATCAAAGGGTTGCGCGATGGGCAATGTGTTGGATTATGTGCGCCGTGAATTCCGTGGGTTCGCCGAGCTGCCGTTCGGCGACGTCGATTCCCTGGTGCTGTCCGAACTGTCCTACATGCGATTGACGGATCTGGTGCCCACGTTCGGTGAGGCGAAGTCGGTGGCGACGGTGCCGATTCGTGAATTGCTGCGCGCCGAAAGCTATGACGAGATGTTCGTTTCGAATTCCTCCGATATGAACGATTACCGGCTCGCGTTGCTGCGCGCCGTCTGCGAATCGCCGCGATTCCGCGCGTTACGTGTTGGCGAATACGCGGAACGATTGAGCGAGCGCGACCAGCAGCAGTTCGCCGCGATGACGTTCGACGTGGGCTGCGGTTCACCCGACTTGTTGTATATCGCCTTCCGAGGCACCGACGGCACGCTTGTCGGATGGAAGGAGGATTTCAATATGGCAGTGCGCTGTCCGGTACCGTCACAGGAATCCGCGTATCGGTATGTGGATTCGATTCTGGACAGGTCGGAAGGTTTCCTGTCATCGGAAGGATCGCCTGCGATTATGCTTGGCGGCCATTCGAAAGGTGGCAACATGGCCGTATATGCGGCCATGCAGGTGGCTCATGACGATATTGAGGCCGCCGGCGAACGTGCGCGGCGGCTTGGGCTGCTGCCAGCCTTGGGTGGGCCGGTGCCGGGACGCAACGTGCGGATCGCCCGTATCTTCTCCCATGATGGGCCGGGCCTGCCGGGATCGATGGTGCGCGGTCAGGCGTATCGGACAGTGGAATCGCGGATCCGCAAAACCGTGCCCGAATCGTCTGTCGTGGGCATGCTGCTGCAATCGAATGCGAAAGTAATCGTTGTCAAGGCGGACGCCGTCGGCATTATGCAACATATGGGCAATAGCTGGCAAGTGGCGGAAAACGGCGATTTCGAGCGTGAGAACGAGTTGACGGTGACTGCGCAGCTCATCAAGAGGACGCTCGACGATTGGCTCGACACTGTGGGGCAGAAGCAGCGTGAGCGGGCTATTGACCAGATCTACGAGATCTTCGCGGCTGCGGGCTATGGCAATATCGCTGATCTGATGGCGAATTGGACGGATTCGCTGCCAAAGATCGTGGCGGCCGCGCGCGGTACCGACCGGGAGACTCGGGAGCTTATCAAAGCCGTAGTCAAGGCGATTCCGGCGAGTGCGGCGAGGGTGGTGCGTGAAGGCTGACCAGCCCGAAGGCCTTCTGAAGCGTCGCGATTCGCAAATGTTCGTAGAAAATGTGAAATCGTGGCACGTGGAAAGGGCGGATGGACGCGTTTCGGAGTCGTTGGTTTGAGGATTATCCCGTTTGCTGACGTAGGATAGCGGAAAATGGGCGCATAATGGAATGCGGGAATGGCGCCGGCTGTGAAAGAGGTGTGCGATGGGTAGCATCATCGACTATGCACGCACGGAAACGCGCGGTTTCAGCATTCACCCCTTCCGTGAGGCCGATGCGCTCGTGCTCGCGCAGCTTTCGTATGATGATGTGCCTGACTGCATGCCGCGATTGGAGGGGGTCGAATCGCAATATGGCACGTTGCGTAATCGTGTGAAACACTTTGACTTCCGCCATCCGTTCCGTTCCGTTCGTATGTTGCGACAGCCTCCGTTCGATGGTATTTCGATCGCGCGCGCCGACGACGAGCTTCACCACGACCGTGCGGTGCCCGACCATGACGTCGAGAACGTGGGCTTGGTCGATCCGCAGGTGACGCACGATTTCTACCATGCCATCGCCGCGAATCCGCGTTTTTCCGACATTGAAATGGGGGCGTTTCTCGAGCAGTTCGACGGCGATGAGCAGACGCAGTTCGCCGCCGTGACCTATCGCCTGCCGTCCGGCATGCTGGTTGTGGCGTTCCGCGGTACCGACGATTCGCTCGTGGGTTGGAAGGAGGACTTCAACATGGCCTTCCAATACCCGGTGCCGGCGCAGGTGACCGCCGCCGACTATCTCGCCAGGGTGGCCGAGTTGTGGAAGGATGTTCCGATCGTGCTCACCGGCCATTCCAAAGGCGGCAATCTGGCCGTTTATGCGGCGATGAACGCTGAGGACGGGGTGAAGGACCGCATCGAACGCATCTATTCGTTGGATGGGCCGGGCTTCCCTGAGGCGGTGGTGAATAGCTTCGAATATGCGAGCGTGAGCGATCGAATCGTCAAAATCGTGCCGGACTCATCGGTAGTGGGCATGGTGCTGGAAACTCCCGAACGCTGCATCGTGGTGAAATCCGACGTGGAAGGAATAATGCAGCATTTCGTGTTCTCCTGGCAGATGCACGGCGGTGAATTCGACAAAGTCGAGGATGTGGCCAGCAGTTCGGTGACCTTCAACAAAGCGCTGAACAAGTGGCTTGCCAACCTGTCCAAGGAGCAGCGCGAGCGTGCGGTGGACGCGTTGTTTGCCGTGCTCGAAGCGTCCGGTGCGGGCAGTATTTCCGCCATGATGGCGGCCGGGCCGAAAGTCATTCCCGAAATGCTTGGCACGTACGTTGGGTTGAGCGGTGAGGATCGACGCAATCTCAACCAGGCGCTGGCGATTATGTTGCAGGCCGCTCTTGCCCGCAATCCGAAAGTGCGGCGCAAGTAGACGTAGCGCGGAGGTCGTGACGCAGTGGTGTGCGGTGAAGCGTTGCGGTGGGTGGCAATCGCTATTAATGCGACATGCTGTGCAGTTTGTTCTAGACAACTTGTATAGTAATTCGCGTTGCGCTTTTAAATCGACGGTACAAAATAGGGGGAGCCATGCCACGTCCACGCCGAGATTCGGAGATTCTGCCAGCCAAAGAACGGCTCGAAAACGCGTTCTGGGAACTGCTTTCCGAACGTGAGTATCGTAAAATCACCGTCACCGACATCGTGCGCACGGCGGACGTGAATCGTAATTCCTTCTACTACCATTTCACGGGCTTGCCGGAACTTGCCGATTCCGCCATTCTGCACGCCGTGGAAAACACACCGCTTCCCAGCGCGCCCAACGCGAATTTCAATCCCGACAACGAATGGCGCAAGCATGTCACCGCGCTGCTACGCGAGCCCGAACAGCGTCGGCGTCTTGACCGGCTCGCGCTGCTCGCCGGACCGCACAGCTCGCCGGAACTCGTCGAATCCCTGCGGGACTTCGGCAGGCTCACGTTGATCTCCGTGCTGGGGCTTGACGCCGACCACCTCGACCTTAAAACCGATCTCATGCTCGACTTCACCGTAGGGGGCATGCTGGCGGTATTGCGCCGTTGGCCGAAACTCCACGAGCAGCTGCCGATGGACGCCGTGTTCAACGAGGACTTGGCGGTGTTGGCCACGGGCATGTTCATGTCCATGTCCAAAACCGACATGCTGGGCTATTGGAAGCGCATCTTCAGCAGTGGTTTCGTGCCCGGGCAGGCGTCTCACGACGACCAAGCCCCGCAATCCGCCGCACAGTGAGCCATACGCCACACTGCGTGACTTTTCGGTGGTAGAAACGTCTGTAGCGGCGCTCTTTCAGGGTGCGTCAGACGTATGCAACAGCACGACAGGGAGGTTGTTCCATGATCAACGAAGCCTACAAGGCCATGCTCGGCGGAAAATCCGTAATCCGCGAGCTGAGCGAATACGCGACCGCGCGTGGCGCCGAAATCGGCTACGAGAACGTGTTCGACTATTCGCTGGGCAACCCGAGCGTGCCGTGCCCGCAGGACTATACCGACGCCGTGATCGACATGTATAAAACGGCCGAACCGGTGGCGTTGCACGGCTATTCTCCGTCCTTGGGCATTCCGTCGGTGCGCAAGGCGATCGCCGAAAGCCTCAACCGCCGCTTCGACATGGACTACACCGCCGACTACATCTTCCCAACCACGGGTGCGGCCGGCGCATTGGCGCATGCGCTGCGCGTGGTGACCAAGCCGGGCGACGAAGTGATCACCTTCGCCCCGTACTTCCCGGAATACCAGCCGTATGTGAACGGCACCGGCGCGCACCTGACCGTCGTTCCGGCCGACACCGAGAACTTCCAGATCAACTTCGACGCGTTCGAGAAGGCGCTCAACCCCGGAACCGCGGCCGTGCTCATCAACACCCCGAACAATCCGTCCGGCGCGGTCTATTCCGCTGAAACGCTGACCCGCCTGGCCGAGGTGCTCAACGCCAAGCAGACTGAATACGGCCACGACATCTTCCTGATCGCCGACGAGCCGTACCGCGAGATCGTGTTCGACGGCGGCGAGCAGCCGTATCCGAGCAAATTCTACGACAACACGCTTTCGTGCTACTCGTACTCCAAGTCGCTGTCACTGCCGGGCGAGCGCATCGGCTATGTGGCGGTGAATCCGCGTGCCACCGACGCCAAGCTCATCGTGCCGATGTGCGGCCAGATCAGCCGTGGCACCGGCCACAACTGCCCGTCCTCCACCGCGCAGCTGGCCGTGGCCAAGGTGGTGGACGAGACAAGCGACCTGTCCGTCTACGAAACCAACATGAACCTGCTGTATGACGCGCTGACCCGTCTGGGCTTCGACGTGGTGCGCCCCGGCGGCACGTTCTACATCTTCCCGAAGGCGCTTGAGGAGGATGCGAACGCGTTCTGCATGAAGGCCAAGGATTACGACCTGATTCTCGTGCCGTCCGACAGCTTCGGCGTGCCCGGCTACTTCCGCATGGCCTACTGCATCGACACGGAGAAGGTGGAGCGTTCCATCGCGGCGCTTGAGAAATTCGTGCACGAGGTGTACGGCCGCTGAGCCGCTCGCGTATTTCGCCTATATTCCGCTTATAGATGGCGGATTCGCTCTCGTGCCTGATGCCATCTCGCTTATGGATGGCGGATGATGCGGGGAAAAGCCGGTTGGAGGGTATGGATATTGCCCCTAACCGGCTTTTTGCTGTAGGACCCCGCCATCTATAAGCGAGATACCGTGGGGCGATTTGGAAAATCCGCCATCTATAAGCGAGATAGTGCAGGATTGTGGGGCGGCAAGCCGACTGTCTGACGGGACCGTGTGCGTTGATACAGGTTCGCCGAGCTGGTGGGGTCCAGCTCCGGGCGAAGTCTGTTATGGGGAAGGAAGGAATCTGAATCGGTTAATGCGTGAATCCGTCAGTGGGTGGCGATCTCGTCGATCTTGGTGACGTGGCCGCCGAACTGGGCGCGCATGGTGGACACGACGCGCAGAATGTCGTCGGCGCCGCCGCGCGAGGTCTGACGTGCGTACAGTGCGGCCGCGGTGGCCGGGGTCGGTACGCCGAGTTCGAGAGCCGCCTCGATCATCCACTTCGCCTCGCCGGACTCGTTGGCGACCGGCGGCATGGACTTGAGCGTCGGGTCGGACTTGAAGGCGATGGCCAGCAGGTCGAGCAGCCAGGACTGCACCACGGAACCGTCCCTCCAGGAGCTCATCACGCCGCCGGATCCTCAACGAGATCGGACTTCACCATGGTGGCGAAGCCTTCGCCGAAGGCCTGCATCATGCCATATTCGATGCCGTTGTGCACCATCTTGGCGAAGTGGCCGCCGCCCACCGGGCCGGCCAGCACCAGTCCGGAATCGCCTTCCGGCTTAAGTGCCTCGAAAATCGGGCGCGCGCTCTCGAAGTCCCCCTGCTGCCGCCAACCATAAGCGCGTAGCCGCGGTCGATGCCCCACACGCCGCCGGAGACGCCGCAATCCATGAAATGGATGCCCTTCGGCTCCAGTTCGGCCGCGTGGCGTGCGTCGTCGGTGTAACGGGAGTTGCCGCCGTCGATGATCATATCGCCCGGCTGAAGAAGCTCGGCAAGCTCGTTGATGGTGCTGTCGGTCGCTTCACCGGCCGGCACCATGACCCACACCAGACGCGGGGCCTTCAGCGCGGCCACCAGTTCCTTCAGGCTTGCCACGGTGCGGTCCGACTCGGGGGAGCGGTCGTAGCCGACCACCTCATGCCCTGCCGCCGCGATGCGCTTCGCCATGTTGCCGCCCATACGTCCCAGGCCGATCATTCCCAACTGCATGATGTGCTTCTTTCTCTAAAAATGGTTGAAAAGTTTTTGCGATTTTGAATAAGGATTGATGCCGCCCGTTGGTTCCCGCGCCTTCCGCAACGCAGAAAGAAGGTTGCGGCAAGCTTTGCGGGCGGCAAGTTTTGGTTATGTTTTGGGTTATGTGAGTGTGGTTGCGATTGCTGCGTTCAGTGCGTCAAAGCACCAGCGAGAGCAGCATCACGCAGCCCAGGCCGACCACCGACAGGATGGTTTCCATCAGCGACCAGGTCTTCAGCGTCTGGCCCACGCTCATGCCGAAGTATTCCTTGACCAGCCAGAAGCCGGCGTCGTTGAGGTGGGAGAAGAACACGGAGCCTGCGCCGATGGCCAGCACCAGCAGTGCCAGATGGGTCGGGCTCATGCCGGCGGCGAGCGGCACCATGATGCCGGAGGCGGTGACGGTCGCCACGGTTGCCGAACCGGTGGCGAGACGGATGAGCACGGCCACCAGCCAGCCTGCGATCAGCGGGTTCATGGCGGATTCGGTGATGGAGTTGGCGATCACGTCGCCGATGCCGGAGTCGACCAGCGTCTGCTTGAAGCCGCCGCCTGCGGCGACGATCAGGATGATGCCGGCCACGGAGCCGAAGGACTGTCCGACCATGCCGTTGACGGCGTCACGGGAGAACTTCTGCATGTACCAAGGGCGACCATGGCGAAGACGGTGGTGATGAGCAGTGCCACGAGCGGGGTGCCGAGGAACGCGATCACACGGCCCCAGGCGGTGGTGTTCTGACCGGTCAGATCCACGATGGACGCGGCGAGCATCAGCACGACCGGCAGCAGGATCACGGACAGGGCGGTGCCGAAGGACGGGCGGTTTTCCGCGGACTTCGGAGCTTCGGCCTCAGCCTCGTTCTCCGGAGCTGCGATCGGAACCCACTTGGCGGCGAGCCTGCCGAACAGCGGGCCGGAGATGATGACGGTCGGGATGGCCACGATCAGGCCGAGGGCCAGGGTGATGCCGAGGTTCGCGTTCAGCGCGCCGATGGCGGTCAGCGGACCGGGGTGCGGCGGCACGAAGGCGTGCAGCGTGGACAGGCCGGCGAGGGCCGGGATGCCGAGCAGCACCACAGGGACTTGGAACGACGGGCGGCGAACAGCACCACCGGGATGAGGATGACCACGCCGACCTCGAAGAACATCGGGATGCCCACGATGAACGCGATCAGTGCCATGGCCCACGGCAGACGCTGCAACGGTGTCTTGGCCATGATGGTGTCGACGATGGTGTCCGCACCGCCCGACTTGAACAGGATGGTGCCGATGATCGAGCCGAACGCGATAAGCAGGCCCACGTTGGAAATCGTGCCGCCGACGCCGGAAGTGAAGCTATCGAACGCCTTGTCGAACGGCACGCCCGCGCACACGGCCATGACGAATGAGCCGGCGAGCAGGGACAGGAACGGATGCACCTTGCATGCCGCGATGAGAAGAACGATGACGGCGATGCCGATGATCGCCGCTGCGATGAGATTCATGAATCCTCCTTGACTCGTTGAATTTCTCTTTCGATTTTTAGTTATATGCGATTATTTTGCGCTGTGTTGCGGCTTGCGCCGTTCACTCGGCTTGCTGCGATTGCGCGGCCACCTTCGCCGCGTACTCGTTCACTGCGGCGACGGCACGTTCGACCATTTCCTCGACGCTGCCTTCGATGGAGACTTCCACGCCGTTCTCGTCTGGCTGGAGCGGCTCAAGAATGGCGAACTGGCTCGGCAGCAGTGCCGGCGGCATGAAGTGGCCCTTGCGCTCGTTGAGACGCTGCTGGATGAGTTCCTGCGAGCCGGTCAGATGCACGAAGAAGGTGGGAACGTTCTGGGCGAGCACCTCACGGTAGCTGCGCTTCAGGGCGGAGCTGGAGACCACGGTGTTCTCGTCCAGCGCCTCGCGAGCCACCATCCAGGTGTTGATGACCTTGAGCCACGGCCAACGGTCCTCGTCTGTCAGCGGAATGCCTGCGCTCATCTTGTCGATGTTGGCCTGCGGATGGAAGTCGTCGCCCTCCGCGTACACGTATCCGAGACGTTCGTGAATGGCTTCTGCACGGTGGATTTGCCGCATCCTGCAACACCCATCACCACTACGTGAATGCTCATGTTGTCCTCCTTGAACTCTGCTGTATTGCCAGTGCCACTTCGCATCGGCGATGACATCAATATAGCTATGAAAGGTAGTACTAGTCAAGTTAAAAGTACTACGAATAAAAATAATCATGCGACTTGCTATGCTGTAGGTAGTACAAATCGGCGGCAAATCGCGCGAATCGTGCGGGGGTAATTATTCGGACGTCACGCGAACGGCAATCGTATACGGCGTGTCGCAAAAACCTGAAAAAAGATTTGCACGCACAACGAGAGGAATTGTGGATGGCAGGAAACGAAAACGGCGGCGAACTGCTGCAGGATGCAGTGTGCCGCACGCTGGCCATCGAAATGCTGGACGGCAAATGGCCGGCCGGTGAAAGCTTGACGTTGGAAGACGTGCAGAACCGTTTCGGCATCTCCCGTACCGTGGCGCGCGAAGTCGCCAAAACGTTGGAATCCATGGGTGCGGTGACGGTGCGCCGACGCGTCGGATTGGTGGCGCGGCCGTTCTCCGACTGGCAGGCGCTCAACCATCAGGTCATCGAATGGCGACTCCACTCCACGCAGCGCGAGCGGCAGCTGTCGTCATTGACCGAATTGCGATTGGCGGTCGAACCGGCTGCGGCGGCCTCGGCGGCACGCCTCGCCTCCATCGACGTCAAGGCGAAATTCCCCGTCTACGCGGCGCAGATGCGCCAAATCGCCGAATCAAACGAAGAGGGGGCTGCCGGCCTGACCAAATTCCACGATCTGGACGTGGAATTCCATACTTTGATACTGCGCGAAAGCGGCAACGAACTGTTCGCCGCGCTTGCCGACACCATCGCCACCGTGCTGCGCGGCCGTGTGGAACTCGGCAAATACCCGATGAAGCCGAAGCCGGCCGCGCTCGACGCGCACGATGCGGTCGCTGACGCGATAGCGAAGGGCGATCCGGAACGTGCGCGCAAGGCCATGTTCGACATCGTCGACGAAGTGGCCCGCGCGCTCAACTTCTTCTAAAACCAATCGCTACCGGCGTCGAACCGCCGGATTCGCGGTCAAATCACAGGTTCGCGTCGACCGTCTGACGCAGGTCGTCAACGATTTCGCCCAAAGTCTCGCTGAACACCGCCTGATCGGCGTACATCGAATCGAACAGCGTATCGATGTTTTTGCGGAAATCCTTCGGCAGAATGGCGCAGTCGCGTTCGGCGAGCTTGTCGAGACGCTTCTCGCCGGGATGCGTGCGGCGGTTCAGCGCGAATAGCACATCGAAATACGATTCCATGAACGCGGCCATGCGATGGTTGACCGCGATTTGTCGCCTCGGCTCGCGGCCTTGCGGATCTGTGCGTCGTACGACGGCAGGTTGCCGGTAAGCAGGCGCATGTTGCGATTGATGATGTTGCGGCGCAGTTCCTCGGGGAACGGCACGTCGAACCGCTGTCGGGTCGCGGCGTACTGGCCGTCGCGGTCGAACAGCACCTTGCTGGTGAGCATGTTGTGCCACATGCACGTCGTATAGCCGTTGCTGGCCTGAAACCGTTCCACCACGTCGGCGACATTGGCTGCGAACTGGTCCAGATCGCGGTACAGCACGTCGATATTGGTGCCGTCGTTCAGCGTGCAGTCGTCTTCGGTCTCCCAAAAATCGTTGTCGATTTCCATATGGCTGCAATAGTTGCGCAGCAGCCTGCGGCGGCGTTCGGCAGACACGGGTGCGGTGACGTACACGTAGACGTCGTAATCGGATTTTTCATCGTTATCGCCGGTGGCGCGTGACCCACCCAACGTGATGGCCTCGACTTCCGGCCATGCGGACACTGCTTCGACTAGTTCATTTGCCAATGACATCGTTTACCTCTCTCTGCGTCATTGCTGGAGCGGCGCTACGTTGCGCCACGGTGTGCAAACGATGCCAGTATAACATACCAGATGGTAACTGTCGAAGTTGTGCCGGCCTACGCGGTTCCTCATAGGCCGGTACAGCGCATTCCGCCGAACGACGATTGTCAGGCGGAATGCTATCGAGCGATTGCTGTCGAGCGGAACGCTGTCGGACGGCAGCTGTCAGTCGACGGTTGCGGCTTCCGTCGAACCCTTGGTCGGATCCTTCTGCAGAAGCAGGAAGACGAGCGCGACGGCCAGCAGAATGGCTATCGACAGCACGCCGATCGACGCGTTGCCAGTCAGCGACGTCGTGGTGGCGACGAGGAACGTGCCGATAATCGACGCCGTCTTGCCGAAAATATCGTAGAAGCCGTAGTACTCGTTGGCATGGTCCTTCGGAATGATCTTGCCGTAATACGAGCGGGACAGCGCCTGGATGCCACCCTGGAACATGCCGACCAGAATCGCCAGAATCCAGAATTCAAGTGCGGCGCGCAGGAAGAACGCGGCGAAGAAGACGATGCACATGTACGCCACCACGGCCGCGGTGATCATGGTTTTCGAGCGAACCGGCCTGCCAGCTTGCCGTAGATGATGGAGCAGGGGAACGCCACGAACTGCGTGACGAGCAGCGCCACGACCAGCTGCGTGGAGTCGATGCCCAGCTGCGTGCCATACGACGTGCTCATGGAAATGACGGTGTTGACGGCGTCGATGTAGAAGAAGAACGCGATCATGAACATCCACAGCGGCTTGTTCTTGCGGATGGCGCGGAACGTGGAGCCGAGCTCGGCGAACGTGCCGCGGATGGCCTCGCCTGCCTGCCCCGCGGTGGCGCGGTAATGCACCTGCTTATAGCTGGTGAGCAGCGGAATGGTGAACGCCACCCACCACAGCGCGGTGATGACGAACGAGGCGCGCGTGCAGGCTGTGGTCGACCAGCCGAACAGCGCGGGGCCTCCGAAAATCAGCGCGATGCAGACGATGAACGGCACGGTCGAACCGATATAGCCCCATGCGTAGCCGTGTGAGGAAATGCGGTCCATCCGTTCGTTCGAAGTCGTGTCCACCAGCATGGAGTCGTAGAACGTAAGCGAACCATTAAGGCCGATGGTGGCCAGCACGTACACGATGATGAACGCGAGCCAACCAAGCGGCATCGCCATCGCGCAGCACATGACCACGCCCGTCAGGAAGAAGCCGGTGAAGAAGCGGATCTTCATGCCCTGCACGTCGGCGATGGAGCCGAGCAGCGGCATAAGCACGGCGATGACGAGCGATGCGATGGTCTGCGCGTAGCCCCACGTCGACACGATGTTCGTCTCGCCGGCCGCCTTGAGCAGCGAATTCGCGTAGATCGGCACGACGGCGGTGGACAGCAGCACGAACGCGGAATTGCCGACGTCGTAGAGATCCACTTCTTCTCGCGTGGCGTCATCATATGCTTGGATTGCTGGCTGGATTGCTGCGGCTGCTGGGCCTGCGCGTTCTGCTGGGACGGTTGGGTCTGCGGCTCGGCTGTGTCGGTCAATGTTGACTCTTTTCGGCTAAATGTCAATCTTATGGCTCATCTTATTCCATTACTTCATCGTACGGGCGTGGCGGGTGGTAACAGACCATTCGACATGAACAGCGCATGAACAAGCATGTTCTGCCCGTACGGGCCGCATACGCGTGCTGTCGAGACATGGCAAAAACGGCGGAATATGGGGAATGCAAGCCGATTTTCGTCCACAAGTTTGCGATTGGCCGGGGCTGGTTGTATAGTTGAGAAGTTGTGTGTTCTGCCATGCACTTCGTTGTGTGGTGTCGAACGCGCAGACTTGCAAGTCAATAGTAATTATAGGGAGTCCATTATGGCAGCTCGTTGCGCAGTGTGCGGCAAGGGACCGCAGACCGGTTTCACCGTTTCGCACTCACATATTCGCAATAAGCGCACCTTCCGCCCGAACCTGCAGCCGGTTCGCACCACCATCGACGGCGAGAACGTTCGCGTTCGCGTTTGCGTGAAGTGCATCAAGGCTGGCAAGGTCCAGCGCGTTGAAGCGTGAATCGCGAAATAACAGCTTGAAACCCCGGTAAGCCGAATGGCCGCCGGGGTTTTGCTTTATCTGACCGTCCACAAGCCGTGTTGCGGCGAATGGCGCCGCCACGAATAATGGGGAATTCAGCCCGCCGCACAATCATCCGGTCGTGCCACAATGGAGTGTTATGAGCACCACATGGCAAACCCCGATTTCCTCGTTCGAAACGAACCGCCGCAGAGTCGGCGCGCTGAAATCGCTGGGCGTGGTGTCCGTGGGCGACGCGCTGACCTACTATCCGTTCCGCGTCACCGACCTGGTTCCGGCACGCGCCCTGCGCGAAGCGAAAATAGGGGAGAACATGGCCTTCGCCGCGCACGTGCGTGGCGTGCGCGTCTTTCCGATGGCCCGTCGCGGATTCCGGCTGATCGCCGACGTTGATGACGGCGATTTCGCACGCAGCCGGCACATGGACGCTTCCATGGCGTCTCTCGTGTTCTTCTCCTATCGCAAGTCGTACGTCGATTGGATCCAGCGCAAACTGCACGAAGGCGCGTTGCTGGTGGTCGCGGGCGAGCCAAGCGTATACAACGACCGTCTGCAATTCACCCATCCCGACATACTGACGGTCGATCCAGCCGGCGAGCAATTGCGCAGCCGCTCATCTGAGGAAGCCGCCGAATGGGATGACGGCTTCGGCACGGAACAACCGGCGGCAGTCCCGCAATCGCCGACCATGCCGAATCTCAAATACGATGCGGCTTCCGTACCGGAGGCGATGCGCCACGTATGCCGCCCACGTCCCGTCTACCACGCGAACTCGCGCATCTCCAGCGAACACATCCACGAGTCGATCGAAAAATGCATGGACCGGCTGTGCGGTGACGAATACGCTGCGGCACAGGCAGCCCGTGCATTGCATGGCGCCGATGCCAGCGACGCGCAACATGGGGAATTCGACGCGCCGCAAGCCGACCGGCAGGCACGGACGGAAGCGCTTGCCGCCGCCATTCCCGACATCATGCCGGAAGCGTTTCGTATGGAACATGGGCTGATGCACCGAGCCGAAGCGTTCATGGCGATTCACGATCCGCAAAACCGCGACGGTTTCAACAAGGCGTTGCGTACACTGCGCTACGAGGAAGCGCTCATCTGCCAAACCGCGCTGGTGCAGTCTCGCGATTCGTCGCGTAAGGCCACGGCCACAGCCTGCGCCGACACGCGGCTGAAAGACGATTTCGTCGAGTCGCTGCCGTTCTCGCTGACGGACGGGCAACAGCAGGTGATCGCCGATATTTCCGACGATATGGCACGTGATTACCCCATGCAACGCCTGCTGCAGGGCGAGGTCGGCTCCGGCAAAACCGTGGTCGCGGTGGCGGCTATGATGCAGGCCGTCGGCTCCGGCAAACAAGCGGTGCTCGTCGCGCCGACGCAAGTGTTGGCGGAACAACATTACAGCAGCATCCGCGGCATGGTGGATCGGATGTGTGGTACCGGCGAAGAGGCTGACGAAAACACGAAATCAGGGGAATCGCAGACAAAATCAACGCACCATGCGGTTGTGGATGAAAGTGGACAAGTCACGTCGGGAAACGCGCCGGAACCGCAAAACGGTGGACAATCGGATGGCGGCCAGGTGGAGAAACTGCTGGACGGCCAATCGAACAGCCTGCCGGACATTCCCGTACTGCTGCTCACCGGCGGCATGAAACTCGCCGCCCGCCGACGCGTCCTCGCGCAAGCGCTCCGGCAAACCATGCATCGTGGTGGCCACGCACGCCGCGTTCTCCAAAACCTTCCAAGCGCCCAACCTCGCGCTGGCGGTCATCGACGAACAGCACCGTTTCGGCGTGGAACAGCGCGAATCGTTGAACGCCAAAGGCTCCACGGCACCGCACTTGCTGGTCATGACGGCCACGCCGATCCCGCGCACCGCGGCCATGACCTGGTTCGGCGACCTCGACATCTCCTGCTCACCGAACTGCCCGGCGGCCGCAAGCCGATCCGCACATTCGTCGTGCCCGAAGCGAACGGCCCGCTGATGGCGGAAATGTTCGGTCTGATTCGCAAGCGTATCGACGCGGGGGAACGTGCCTACGTGGTCTGCCCGCGCATCGACGCCGACGCGAAGGATGCCGACGATGCGGGCGGTTCAGGCGATGCGGAAGTCGGTTCCGCATTCGACGCCACATACGATTTGGGCGAGGATGACGAACAGCGCGAACAGCGGCCGCCGTTGCATTCCGTCGCGGAAATCGCGGAACGCTTGCGATCGCTGCCGCAATTCGCTGGCATCCGTATCGCCACGCTGACCGGCCGCGACGATGATGAGACGAAATCGCAGATTATGGCCGATTTCGAAGCGGGCGTGACGCCGATTCTGGTGGCCACCACCGTCATCGAAGTGGGCGTGGACGTGGCGCAGGCCAGCTGCATGGTGATTTTCGATGCCGACCGGTACGGCCTGTCCCAGTTGCACCAGCTGCGTGGACGCGTGGGCCGTGGAGGCACCGAATCGGGCGCGTTCCTTATTTCACGTGCGCCGGAAGCAGCGATGCGGCCAAACGCCTTGACGTGATTGCCGGCACGTTGGACGGCGCCGAAATCGCACAGGCCGACCTTGAATTCCGCGGCGCGGGCGACGTGCTGGGCGACGCGCAATCCGGCGGCAAATCCGGACTGAAACTGCTGCGCGTGGTCAAAGACGTGAAGATCATCGAGGAAGCCAGAGCGGAAGCCGCGAAACTGGTGGCCGAAGACCCCACGTTGCAAGGGTACGTGCAGCTTGCCGGCGCGGTGCTCGACTTCACGCGCGGCAACGAGACGTTCCTGACCAGCAACTAGGCTCGATGGTTATGCGCGTAATTTCAGGACGATTCAAAGGCATGGCGTTGACCACGCCGAAACCGGGCACCAGGCCAACCACCGACCGTACCAAGGAAGCGATATTCTCGCACCTCGATTCGTGGGGCGTGCTGGATGACGCACGCGTGCTCGACCTGTTCGCCGGAACCGGCGCGTTGGGCATCGAAGCGCTGAGCCGTGGCGCGCGCGAACTGGTGGCGGTGGAATCGGCCGCACCGGCCGCCGCGCTGATCGCAAAGACGTTGACGGCGTTGAAGCACAACCGTTCCTGGGAGCCGGGCATGAGCGCCCGCGTGGTCAAGGCGCGTGCGGAAAAGTACGCGGCGGCCGCATCGGCGATTGCACCATTCGGCGTGATCTTCATCGACCCGCCGTATGCGTTCGAAACCGAGGCGTGCAACCAGCTGCTGGCCGATTTGGCGGGCCGTGAGTCCGGCGAACTGACTGGCGAGGGCACGGTGATCGTGCTGGAACGCTCCACTCGTTCCGACGAGCCGACCGCGCCCGAAGGCTGGGATATCACCGACCGGCGTGATTACGGCGAAACCGCCGTGTATTACATCGAACCTGCCGAATCCGCCGAGCCGGCAGAGCCGGTTGAATCCGCGGACTGACGTCCGGGCTTTCCAACTAAAACGTCGACGGTGGACCTGCATGCCCTCCGTGACGTGAACAATCGTGCGTAATCAGCGCTGCCGTGGGTGCGCGCCGGAAACCTCCCAGCCCAACGCCATCAGCGTTTTGCGATCGGCCTTGTCAAGCTTGGAACAATCCAACGCCTCGATGAGATCCGGACGCAGCTCGTTGGTCTTCGCCAGCGCCTCATCGCGGCGGAAACGGTCGACCTTCGCGTGGTCGCCGGACAACAGGACGTCCGGAACCTTGATACCGCGCCAATCGGCCGGCTTCGTATACTGGCGGTGCTCCAGCAGGGCGTTCTCTCCCGTATACGATTCCTCCACGATCGAGCCGCATTGCCCATGAAACCGGGCAGCAGACGGGTGATGGCCTCCAACATGACCGACACGGCCACCTCGCCGCCGTTCAGCACATAATCGCCGATCGAATATTCACGCACGTCGACGCCCTGCGCACGGTAATACTGCGGAATACGCGCGTCGTAGCCTTCGTAACGGCCGCAGCCGAACAGCAGATGGTTGGCGTGGCTCAGCTCCGTCGCGTCCTGCTGGGTGAACAGGGGAGCGGACGGATTCGGGAAAATCAGCACCGGACGGTCGGTCGCCGGAACGGTATCGGCATTTGCGGCGATTTCTGTCGCCGATTCCGCCGGTTCGGCCGTGTCCGCGGAAGCCGTGTCGTCTGCGTCTGCCGTGGAATCGCAAGTAACCGTGGTCGGCTCAAGATGCAGCAGCTCGTCGAGGCATTCGCTCCACACTTCCGGCTTCATCACCATGCCCGCGCCGCCGCCGACGGGAGTATCATCCACGGAATGGTGCACGTCGTGCGTCCAGTCGCGCAGGTTGTGCGCGGTGACTTCGACCAGGCCCTTCTCCTGCGCCTTGCCGAGCAGGCTCAGGTTGAGCACTTCGAAATATTCCGGGAATACGGACACGATATCGATCTTCATAATGTTCCACAATACCGGTACGCCTGCCAAGCGCGGCGCGTACGAAAAAGGCGCCGGCATAATCGCCAGCGCCTTGTTGGAAAAGCAGCGGATCAGAGCCCCGGAATGAGTCCGCCCGGCGGGTCGAGGGTCAGATATCCGCCTCGAGGTCGATGTCCGGCACGAGCTCGTCCACGAACGGCACGAGCGCGCTGTTCTCGACCACCACGCCATCGGCGTCCTTGACGGGATTGGCCAAACGGATCTTGAGCAGCCACTGGGCCACTTCAATCACATCCACCACCTTGCCTACCACAGTGCCGGGCGCAAGCCCCAGCGTATTGCCCTCGGCAAGGCGCGCCTCAAGACTGATCAGGTCCTTCGGGTACCACTCGTCTGCTTCAAGCATCTCCTCCGGATCGTCCGCTTCGCCATACAGCACCACGCCATTGGCGGCTTCGGACGCATCACGGTCGTCGATGCCCTCGAATTTGATGATCCAACGGTTTTTGAAGGTACGGGAGCTTTCCACCACGTACTCTTCCTCGCCGTCCTTCGTATACAACACAGCACCGGGAGCGAACCGGTATTCCGGTTCGTCCGTAAAGATCTGCACGGTGACCTCGCCCTTGAGCCCCTGCGCACGCCCGATACGACAGACCCTCAGCAGCTCAAGCTGTTGAGGGTCGTCGGAATGCATATCACGCACCACGCTAGGATCTCACCTGCGCACGTCCATGATGTCGACGCGCACCTTGTGGTCGGACAGTGCCTGCACCACGGTGCGAATCGCATTTGCCGTGCGTCCGCTGCGTCCAATGACGCGACCGATATCCTCAGGGTTCACGCGCACGCGAATGAGTTCACCGCGCGGATTCTCATGGGACTTCACCGAGACATCATCGGGAAAATCGACGATGTTCTTGATCAGATGTTCCACAGCCTGGGCGAGCATGATCACTCGGCTTCCGCAGCCGGCTCTTCAGCCGGAGCTTCCTCGGTGGCGGCGGCTTCGGCCTCAGCCTTGGCCTTGGCGTCAGCTTCGGACTTGGCGGCCTTCAGCTTCTGGGCCTGGGCTTCGACAGCCTCGACGCGAGCGGCGGCATCCGGGCCAGCCTCAACGGTCTTCAGGGTGCCTTCAGCACCGTCAAGACCCTTGAACTTCTGCCAGTCACCGGTGATCTTCAGCAGGTTCAGCACCTGCTCGGTCGCTGAGCGCCAACGCCGAGCCAGTACTGAGCGCGCTCAGAGTTGATGTTGATGGTCGAAGGCTGGGTGTTCGGGTTGTAGGTACCGATCTCTTCGATGGCGCGGCCATCACGCTTGGTACGGGAATCCATGATCACCACGCGGTAGAACGCGTAGAACTTCTTACCCATGCGCTTCAGACGAATCTTGGTTGCCAAAATGGCTCTCCTTGTAACTAGGGGTGTGTGTTTCGTGTTCTGTGTGGGGCACGGAATCCGAAACCCACGTGTTCCTCACGTCACGCGATTGGTAGAGGGCCTCGCGCGCGCGAATAACTGAGCAATTATAACCGTGGGGTATGGACGCGTTCCCGTATGCGTTCCCGAGCGTCCGTTTCTGTTGACTCGGACGCTCGGCTTGCGTTTTGCGCATTCTGAATGGCCGTTTCTCCAGAATCGGACATTGGTGAGGTGTTGTGGCGGTCTCGGGCGTCCGGATCACCCGAATCGGACGAACTCGCTATGCTGGATATGTTCATTGGCGGTTTTCGTGCGCCTGATTATGGCCATTTCAAGGGGATTTGCATGAGTGTTGCGTTGTGGATCGTACTGCTGGTATGCGTGTTGTGGATCGCTCTGAGCGAAATGCCGGCCGGTTGGGACGGCCACTTGCCGTTGCCGTATCTGATTGCGCTGACACCGCTGTTGTGGATTCCAACATTGGCGATTGCGATTGCCGGTGTCGTACGGCATGACACCGCCCTCGCCATCGTCGCGGCGATCGCGTGCATCGCTTCGCTGCTGCGCAAAATCGCGTATTGGAACAACAATCTCACGTCCATCAACACGGCGCAGATGGTGGCCGACAACATCGCAAAAAAGCGTGAAACATCCTGTGGAACACATACGTCGACTGCCGCGGAAGCCGCGAAACACGGCCGTTTCCGCGTGATGACGCTCAACTGCCGGTACGGTCGTGCCAATGCGGCCGCAATCGTCAGCGCCGTCAAGGAACACGACGTCGCCGTGCTCGCGCTGCAGGAATTGACGGACGATCTGGTCGCGGCCTTGGACGAGGCCGGCCTGTCCGACTTGCTGCCGTACCGCCAGTTAGGGGAGAACAAAGATACGGACAACGGCGGCTTCAACGGTATTTGGATTCGCATCGAGCCAAGCGACACGTCGCCGATCACCGCCGTGATTCCCGCCGCCGACGTGCCTGGCGTGTGCTTCCCGATTGATGCGATGCGCGGCATCACTTTCGTTTCCGCCCATCCGAAATCGCCGATGCGCGGCTGCCGCGACTGGTCCGCCGGCATCATCGGCTTGGGTGAGCTGGCCACATCGCAGAAGCAGGGCGATATCACCGTCGTATTGGGCGACCTCAACTCCGGTACCGACCATCCGAGCTTCCGCAAGCTGCTTGACGCCGGCTTCCAGGACGCCGCGTTGACCGAGGCGAAGGGCCGCCGCGCCACGTTCCATCGTGGCTGCCGTGGCCGCGTCTCATCCTCGACCACATCTTGTTCACCGCCGGTCTGACCGCATCCGACGTGCGCTCCTTCACGGTCAACGGTACCGATCATCTCGCTCTGGCCGCCACGCTGACGTTGAAATAAACCGAAAATAAGCTGGCATAACAACTGCGACGCTGGAAAATGTTCCAACGTCGGCAGTTTCGTTATATATGCCGTATTGCGATTGCCGGTTGTCGTAATCGCCGGCAATCGCACATATCGCGGCTTAGTGCAGCAGACGCTTAGTGCAGCAGACGCTTAATGCAGCAGACGCTTAATGCAGCAGACGCTTAATGCAGCAGACCGGACAGACCGCCACCTAAGTTCGGCGGCAGCTCGCCGGAATCGCCCAGCATATCCTGCAATCCGGCAGGAAGCGCCGGATTCTGTGGCTTCTTGGCGAACGCGGAGCACCTGACGAAGCGCCGCCGGAAGCCTTGCCGGCGAGCTTGTCGCGCAATGCCTTCTCCTCGGCTTCACGCTTCATCGGATTGCCGGACTTGCCCGACTTCTTCTTGTTCTTCTTGCCTTTGCCCTTGCCTTTGCCGCCGCCCATCGCGGGGCCTCCGAAGCCGGGCACGCCGGCGCCGACCTTGTTGCTCATGCGGCGCATCATCTTCGCGGCCTGGTCGAAGCGCTGCAGCAGCGCGTTGACCTGCGAAACCGTCACGCCGGAACCGTAGGCGATGCGGGCGCGGCGGGAACCGTCGATGATCGAGGGATCGCGACGCTCGTCCGGAGTCATCGAACGGATGATGGCCTCGGTGCGGTCGATTTCCTTCTCGTCGAACTGCTCAAGTTCCTTACGATGCGCGGCCATGCCCGGAATCATGCCAAGCAGGTTCTTCATCGGGCCGAGTTTGCGCACCTGCTGAAGTTGGTCGAGGAAATCGTCAAGGCCGAAGGAGCCGTCGGAGATCTTGACGGCGGCCTTGCGGGCCTCCTCCTCGTCGAACTGCTTCTGCGCCTGCTCGATCAGGGTGAGGATATCGCCCATGTCGAGGATGCGGGACGCCATACGATCCGGGTGGAAGACCTCGAAGTCCTTCAATCCTTCGCCGGTGGAGGCGAACAGGATCGGCTTGCCGGTCACGGATGCCACGGACAGCGCGGCGCCGCCGCGGGCGTCGCCATCGAGCTTGGACAGCACCACGCCGGTGAAATCCACGCCCTCGTCGAACGCTTGGCCGTCTGCACGGCATCCTGGCCGATCATCGCGTCGATGACGAACAGAATCTCGTTCGGCTGCACGGCATCGCGGATGTCGCGAGCCTGCTTCATCAGCTCCTCATCCACGCCGAGACGGCCTGCGGTATCGATGATCACCGTGTCGTAAAGCTTCTGCTTGGCGAGCTCCACGGCGTCACGGGCCACCTTCACCGGGTCGCCGGTGGTCTGGCCGGGGGAGACGACCGCTTCGCCGCCATCGGACTGCACGCCCTTCTCCGGCGCGTACACCGGCACGCCGGCGCGTTCGCCGACCACCTGCAGCTGCGTCACCGCGTTCGGACGCTGCAGATCGGCCGCCACGAGCAGCGGGGTGTGGCCGGAATCCTTCAGCCAGTAGCCCAGCTTGCCGGCGAGTGTCGTCTTGCCGGCGCCCTGAAGGCCGGCGAGCATGATGATCGTCGGCGGATTCTTTGCGAAGTTCAACGGGCGGTCCACACCGGCGCCAAGCACCGCGGTGAGTTCCTCGTTGACGATCTTCACCACTTGCTGCGCCGGGTTGAGCGCTTCGGAAACCTCGGTGCCGAGCGCGCGTTCGCGGATGCGGCTGGTGAAGGAACGCACCACGTCGAGCGCCACATCGGCGTCGAGCAGCGCGCGGCGGATCTCGCGGATGGTACCGTCGATATCAGCCTCGGAAAGCTTGCCCTTGCTCTTCAGATGCTTGAACGCATTCGAGAGCCGGTCTGTCAAAGAACTAAATGCTGCCATAATGTTCCTCAGTCTAGCGTTTCACGCGGATAGCGGATGAAATGGGTGCGATTGCCTACTTCAGCGACCAAGTGGAGCCTTGCGGACCGTCCTCGATGGCGATGCCGGCCGCGCCCAGCGCGTCACGGATCGCGTCGGCACGTGCGAAATCCTTGGCCTTGCGCGCTTCGGCACGTTCCGCAAGCTGTTCGGAAACCAGCTTGTCGAGCGCGTCATGCTCGGCGGAATCGGCTCCGGCACCAGCCGCACCACCTGCGGCACCGTCGGAAACCCACGCTCCGCCAGCGGATCCAAGCCCAACGTGTCGAGCATCGCACGCACGTTCACCAGCGCCTCGCGAACCTCGGCCTTCGCCACGTCCGAATCGGCGCGGTCGGCCAGCTTCGACAGCAACGTGTTGCCGGAACGGATCGCCGTGAAAATCGCGGCGGAAGCGCCCGAAACGTTGATGTCGTCGTTCATCGCGGCAACGAAATCGGCGGGAAGCGCGTCGCGGAAATCGCCATAATCTCTTCTCGTGACGGCTGTTCGCCGACGGCAGCGCCCGCGCGCTCGATGAAGTTCGCCACGCGGTCGTACGCGGACTGCGCCTCGGCAAGCGTCTGGTCGGACCATTCCAGCATGGAACGGTACTGCACGGAACCGAGGGCGTAACGCACCACCCAAGCGGAATGCTCGGCCAGCACCGCCGGCACGGACAGGCCGTTGCCGAGCGACTTCGACATCTTCTCGCCCTTCGCGGTGACCCAGGCGGAATGCATCCAGCGCGCGGCCGAATCGTAACCGGCGGCGCGCGTCTGCGCCATCTCGTTCTCGTGGTGCGGGAATCGCAGATCAAGACCGCCGCCGTGAATGTCGAACATGTCCTTCAGATAGCGGTGGCTCATCGCGGAGCATTCGATATGCCAGCCCGGACGGCCCGTGCCGAACGGGGTATTCCAGCGCGCGTCGAGCGGATCGGAATCCTTCGGCGCCTTCCACAGCGCGAAATCGCGCGGATCATGCTTGTCGGGGGACATGTCGGCAGGGTCGACCGGATTGTACTTGTCGTTGCCCGCGTTGTCCACGGACGGTCCCATCGTGTCGGTCACTTCGGAAGCCGCGTCGGAAACCGCGGTCTGCTTCTGGTGCGTCAGCTCGCCGTAATGCGGCCAGCTCGCCACGTCGAAGTAGACGTTGCCGGTCGGGGTGCCGTCCGCGTCACGCACCACATAAGCGTGGCCGTTGTCGATGATCTTCTTGATGAGGTCGATCATGTCGATCATGTGGCCGGTGGCGCGCGGCTCGTACGTCGGCGGCTCCACGCCAAGCTTGCTGTACGCCTCGGTGAACTCGCGTTCGTAGATATACGCGCGCTCCCACCACTGCTGGCCCGCGGCGGCGGCCTTGTCGAGGATCTTGTCGTCGATGTCGGTGACATTGCGCACGAACGTCACATTGTAGCCCAGTCGCTCGAACCAGCGGCGCACCACGTCGAACGCGACGGCGGCGCGGATGTGGCCGATATGCGGTGAGCTTTGCACGGTGGCGCCACACACGTAGATACCGACCTGACTGGTTTGATCGGCGTGAAGGACGACACGGCGTGCGATGCGGTGTCGTACAGCTTCAGCCCCGCGGCGGCCTTCGCCACCGCAAGAGCGCCGGAAGTGTTGGTATTCTGCGGTTCTTGCGTGTTTGTCATAGTCACGAGAATATTGCCAGAATCGGACATGGCCGGCGTTGCGTCCGTAAGTTGTTGGCAAGCACAATCCGCATGTTTGTTCGCAGGTTCGCCGGTGCTTCCACACGCGGGTTTACGAACATATTCGCGCCGATCGAATCGAAATTTGTGGACGAAATGTGTTTGCCGTTTACGTAGGTGATGTAACAATGGTTGTATGACGCAATCGAAAGTGCTGATTCTTCAACATGTCCCGTGGGAGAAGCCGGGGCGCATTTTGGATAGCTTGGACGACTTGGGTATGTCGTACGAAATCGCGAACGTCGCGAAGGAAAAGAAGCCGGATCTGCCTGATTTCAAAGAGATTTCCGGCGTGGTGATCATGGGCGGGCCGATGGGCGCGCTCGACTTCGACAAATATCCGGGACTCAAAGCGGAAGGCAAGCTCGCACGGGCGGCAGTCAGCGTCGGCAAGCCGGTACTGGGCGTGTGCCTGGGCCATCAGATCATCGCCACCGCGCTGGGCGCGAAGCTCAAAAGCGGCGATGCGCCGGAAATCGGGTTCGCGCCGATCAAGCGCATCGACAAGCACGACTTCTTCTCCATGTGGAACAAGACGCTTGACGTGCTGCATTGGCATAACGACGTGGTGACGCTGCCGGAAGGTGCGACGCCGCTGGCGCGCAGCGAGAAGACCAAGAACCAGGCGTTCCGTTTCGGTTCGGCATTGGGATTGCAGTTCCACTTGGAGGTCACCCCCACGTTGTTGGACGAGTGGCTGGACGAGCCGAGCATGGTGAAGGATTTGAAGGCCGCCGGCGGTTCGAAATCGCAGCTACGTGACGCCTTCGCCGAATACAATCCGCAGCTGCAGCCGATGGCCGATCAGGTTTTCTCCGGATTCGCGGCCCGGTGCAGCACCTATGCCGCAACGCTGGAGCGCTGATAAGCGTTCTGCCCGCTACACGCCCCACTGAATCGCCAGCTGAGTGCCTTCCGTAGGTGGTTCCTGAGTTCCGTAGGTGGTTGGGTGATGGACCAGTGTTTCGGAAAGGCTGAATTTAAGGCTTTTCTTCGTGCGGTATCCGAAGACAACCACCTACGGAAGCGGAAAACCACCTACGGAATCTTCTAGGGCGTTTTCGTTGCCTACATTCCAAGGTCTCCTGTCTACGTTTCGCATCATGCAGCTGGTGAGCAAGCCCCAAATACGTGTGCGGGAGGCGGTGTTCCGCCGACGCGCTACATTGGTGAGTTATGCCGACTTATGATTTGGGACTTGAACACGTTTCGCTCGCTTTCGCGACCAAGAATATTTTCACCGATGTGACGCAGGGCGTTTTCGAGGGCGACCGCATCGGCATCGTCGGCAAGAACGGCGACGGCAAATCCACGCTGCTGCACCTGTTCAAAGGCACGCAGGAACCGGATTCCGGGCGCGTGACCATGCGCAACGGACTGACATTCGGCATGCTTGACCAGCGTGACCCGCTTGATGACAATGCCACCGTGCGTGAGGCCGCGCTCGAAGGGCGCGAGGACTACGAGTGGGCGGCCGAGACCAGATCGCGCGAAATCGTGGAGGCGCTGCTCGGCGGCATCAGTCTGGACGCGAAGATTGGTTCCCTGTCCGGCGGACAGCGCCGCCGCGCCGACTTGGCACGCCTGCTGCTCAAGGATTGGGACATTCTCGCGCTCGACGAGCCCACCAACCACTTGGACGTGGTGACGATCCACTGGCTCGCCGAACATTTGAAGAACCGTTGGCCGTCCGGTCAGGGCGCGCTGCTGCTCGTCACCCACGACCGCTGGTTCCTCGATGAGGTCTGCGAGTCGATGTGGGAGGTTCACGACGGTGTGATCGATCCGTTCGAGGGTGGTTACTCCGCCTACATGTTGCAGCGCGTGGAACGCGACCGTCAGGCCGATGTGCGCGAAACCAAGCGCCGCAACCTGGCGCGCAAGGAGCTTGCCTGGCTGACCCGTGGCGCCCGCGCCCGTTCCACCAAGCAGAAGTTCCACGTCAAGGCGGCGCGTGAGCTCATCGCCGACGTGCCGCCGGTGCGCAACACGCTGGAACTGAAGCAGATGGCCACGTCCCGCCTGGGCAAGCAGGTGGTCGACCTCATCGACGTGACGCAGATTTTCGAACATACGCAAGGCGAGGCGGACATCGACGCGATTGATCCGGACGTCGCCGAAATGGAAGCGTCGGCCTCCCGCGTGGACGTGGTGCCGGCGATGTACGCCGAACCGCAGGCGCACGGCAGCGTCGAAGTCGCAGTCGACGATTTGACCGATCCGCGATTGGTGGACGCCGGTGTGCCGGAAGCGCGGCAGGCGGCGGCGCAGGCGGAACAGGACGCGCAACAGCAGGCGCAATCGCAAGCATCACAAGAAAATTCCGACGAAACGGAAGCGGCGGAAGTGACATCCGCGGCGCGGAAGGTCACCGTGACTGGCCGTAAGATCCTCGACGACGTGACGTGGCTGATCGGCCCGGGCGATCGCTTTGGCATCGTCGGCGCGAACGGTGCCGGCAAATCGACCCTGCTGAAGATCCTCGACGGCACGATCACCCCGACCGCCGGCCATGTGAACATCGGCAAGACCGTGAAGTTCGCGGTGCTTTCGCAGCGCCTCGACGAGCTGGAGAAGCTCGGCAAATACAAGATTAAGGAAGTGCTGAGCCGCTACAAGCCGAGCTACATCGTGGACGGCAAGGAGACCACGCCGGGCAGATGATGGAACGCCTCGGCTTCGAATCCGCACAGCTCATGACACCGATCAAGGACCTGTCAGGCGGGCAGAAGCGCCGCATGCAGCTGCTGCTCATCCTGCTCGACGAGCCGAACGTGCTCATCATGGACGAGCCGGGCAACGACCTCGACACCGACATGCTCGCCGTGATGGAGGATCTGCTCGACACTTGGCCGGGCACGCTGATCGTCGTCTCCCACGACCGCTACCTGCTCGAACGCGTCACCGACCAGCAGTTCGCGCTGATCGGCGGCAAGATCCGCCATCTGCCCGGCGGCGTGCAGGATTACCTCGACATGACCGAGGCCATCAAGAACGGCAAGGATCCGTTCGCGGATGAGAAGACCGGAAAGGCCGGCAAGGCTAGCAAGGGCGGTAATGACGCCGCGTCCGCGAGCGTTGTCGGTGATTCCTCATCCGTGTCTGCCGATGGCGACTCGGCTGCGGCCGCGCCGAAGCTCACCGGCAAGGCGTTCCACGAGGCATCCAAGCGCGTTGCTGCGATTGAACGCAAGCTGGCCAAGCTGGAGGAACAGAAGGCCGATCTGGAAGCGCAGATGGCCGCGCACGACCCAAGCGATTACGAGGGTCTGGGCAAGCTCAACGAGCAGCTGCAGGCCGTCACGGACGAGTCTGAATCCCTCGAAATGGAATGGATGGAGCTCTCCGAACAGCTCGAGTAGTCCCAGTCGGGCAAACTGATGGTGAGAGGCTTGTAGGCGTCGGTTTGGTAGTACGGAATGTGCAAAACCGACGCTGGCGATTCGCTCAGCGTCGGTTTACCGGAATAATTCGTCGTGGCTGCCGGTGCGTTCGAAGAATGCGACTGAATCGTTCGATGACCAGATCACTAGCCAGTCCCCGCATTGGCGACATGGCATTCGTATCGCCCGCGCCAATTGCCGGACAGGGTGTGCATGTTGTGGCGGCGGCGCAGCTCCTCCAGCGTTTCCGGGGTGTTCTCCACTACCAGATCGATGACTTTTTCAAGCTCGGTCAGGTTCCAGTTACGCCGTTTGGCGTTCTTTTTCAGATCGCGGCTGAGGCCTTCGCGAAGTCGGCGGTCAACCGGCCCATCAGCGCATCGCCGCTTCGAGCAGGTCGTGTCCGTTGGTAAAACGCCCCGTCTTGCCCGATGCCATGAAGCTGTCCGCTTCGGCAGCGGCGTTCAGGCTTTCGCCATTAGGCTCCTCGGGGGCGAACGTCAATGGGATGCGCCCGGTATTCACCATTTGCTTGAATACGGCGCGCACCACTGACGAGAGATCCAAGCCATAATATTCGGCCACGTCGGCGGCCGAACGCTTGAGTTCGTCATCCATCCGTATGGTCAACGTTGATGCACTCATCAGAAACCTCATCCACTTGTATGTACAAAAGTTAGATATTGTACATACATTTTAGCAGAAGAATGATTCCATCCAAGGCTGACAGTTGGTTAGCGGCATTGCGAGCCAGTTTCCTAGCGAAGGCAATCGTCGAATAGTGTTTGCGCTATTTCCAATATGCCGGCAATGCTGAATCCTGAGGATTCGTGCGAAGTCTCAATAGCGCCGTTCATCGGGTCGATGGCATAACCTCCACGTGGCATACGTTGAAATGTGCCGAACGTACAAGGTGCCACGCAGCAGGAGACCGCGAATATAACAACGCAGCAGACAGTCCCGATGCCATATGCAAGCAGAGGCATGCCATCTTCCAGCATGAGTGCCGATGCGCCATTGACGGCCAGCATGGGACGGATCACGAACCATAATAAGGCAGGTTGTGCAATCGCAAATGAGAAACCGGAAAGCAGTTCCTTGAAGATGGACGGCGTTCCACGGCGGAATACCATCGGGCGTGCGGGCGAGTAGCTTTGTTCCCCTCGTAGTCCGGAACCAAGGAACGCATACCAGCAGGCGACAGTTGGAACGAGCAAAAGAACAAACGCGATTTTGATGTGTTGATTAATGCCATAAGCCGTTGGCAGACCGGCATTGACGATGATGTTTTTGATGATCAGACAAGGTAATGCGCATTGCGCCACGCAGATGAGGAATTCGCCGACTGCAAGCAGAAGCTGAATATGCATGCCTCGTGTGCGCGTAGTGAGGATGTATGCATATTGCGGCGCGCTGGATGCGGTGGAATCGGGCGTAAGGCATGCGGGGCAGATATGGCTGCATGCCTGATGGTATTTGAGGCATTGCGTGCACCGTACATATTCCCCTGAATCCCGTGGAAGCAGCCAAGGCAGTGCAATAAGCACGATGCCGACGCATAGCGCCGCAATCGCATGGATGGAATCAATCGTCATCTCGTCACATTCCCCAACTCCGCATAGAGTCTCTTCCACTAGCCCATGCATTAGTCTAATGCGTGCAATGAACGATAGCCATTCGTGCGACAACGATGCGTGGCGTTTTATGCATCAGTGCCATATTCTGTTCGCATAGAAGTTCTTAGCTGTTTTCGCTGGAGAAACCAATGGAGGTGTCTCATGAATGAAGTGATGCGAAGAAGTGCCTGTTGTTTGTTGTCGGCTTTGTTGCTGTGCTCATGCGTCGGTTGTGCAAATTCCGTACACGAAATCTCTGAAGGAGACGCTGCCCAGAGCAGCAGTAAGAACGATGATGCAGCGGAGCAAGCGTATAAAGCGTTTACTGTGGACGCTTTGGACCGTATTGCCGCCGACGATCTCAATAACTCAGACAAACTGGTTCTAGTAAACAAGCTGGGCGCGAAATCCGTGCACGGCGATGATGCTATTCCATTTGCCAAAAAGGTCGACGAAAACAATATGTATTATGTCGTTTCCATGTGCAAACAGAAGGAGCAGGCTCCTTACTCACTTGTCCTCTACAAAGATGGACAGCCGCACACTGTAACCACTAGGGAATCCTGTACTTCTAATGGAGTGGAAACAGTCTCTCTTCCGGCGAAGAATTTCCCTAGCGCCACCTCATTGTCCATTATCAATATCGGCAATACGGATCTTGTTGTTTCCGTATATGAAGTAAAGGAAAACCATCATGAATAAGCGAAATAAAGTAGTTGCAGTAATTACTAGTATTTTGTTGGCTGCCTCTATGGCATCTCTCTCGATTCCTGCGCAGGCTGAGCAAAATACTGACGTTGCGCCTATGTCTTGTCCCGAAATTGGACATCATCAGTCTGTCTCTAACAAAGGCCGCATATTCATGGCAGGTTCTCTACCTAAAAATTGGCTTTCGCCTGGTGGGACATACACTGTAACAAAAGCCAAAACTACAACGGTCACTGGGAGTGTTACAGGCGGAGTGGATGCTGAATTTTCCTCATATGTTAAGGCACATGTGCAATCGAGTCTATCAACCTCACAGACTGTCTCTGAAAGTCAGGGATGGAGTTGGACAAACACATCAAATACCACAAAATGGGTTCAACTTGGTGCAGCTGGATACGAATTCGATTACACACGGTATGACGTCGTTTCTCCGTGTAATGTCGTCAATCAAAAATATAAGCATGCAAAGATGCCGACAAACCAGCCATGGTTATATCACAATTGATGTTTCCAGAAAACATCGCGGCAACACCAGAGAACAAATTGTGCCTTGCCCTCCATTTCTAGAGTTTTTCTGTGGGGGAAAACATTAGCTTAACTTGATGGGCTAGTGGAATTGTCAGGGACAATGACATTCTTCATTTTCTGAATTTATGGTCATTGTCCCATTATGTTGTTGCGCAAATCTTGTATGAGGGCTGTCCCGTAGTGATTTTCTGGAGCACTATTTATTGCGGCGTTATATAGATTTGATGCGAAGATGCGAACCGCATCTGGTCCTACAGAGAGGATAAAAGCAAAAGCCCCGGGTTTCCCGTGTTTGGCAATGTTATTGAGAATTTCGGTACAAACCGTTTGCAACGATGGTAGTAGTGACTTGTCCATTGCGTTTAGATTCCCGCGGATTATTGGTGTCCCGGTAAAACCCAGTATTCTCAGTCTTTTGCATTGAGCTTCTATATGTTGTTGAAAGAGCTCGTCCGCGTCTTCCTCTTTGTCTGTTTTAAGCTCATCGGTCATCGGGCTGATAATTTGAGTGCGAAGCTCATGTAATGCCTGCATGAGGACTTGTTCAATCTGTGGCAAAGTGTCGCTGCTCTCTGAGGGCTCTTTCTTGCGACACAGCAGAATCGCATATGTCATAGCTCCTGCGATGGAATCGTGCAGTATGTGAATTTCTTTGAGTCTTTTCTGCTGGCGTCGAACTTGTTCTTGTGCAATCGCCAGGTCGGTTTTCCGTTGCTCTGTCTGTATCTTCCACCGTATGGCAAAGCAACGAAGAATGCTCCAATGTAGGAGCACGCAAGCACGGGGATACTTGGATTGTAGTCGATGCCGCCTGTCCAATAGCCCAAAGGAAGTGCTAGTGCGCAAAGCAGCGGTCCCATGATGGCAAATTCAAATCGTTTGATTTCAAAAGCAACTATTCCACATACAAGCCATGTGCCATATAACGTCGAAGGGCCATCGCATATTGCCGGGATTATCGCGCATGCTATGTGTGTTACGAGAATCGCCATGCTTGCCGGTACGGGGAACCAAGTCAGTAGCAGCAGGGCGATGCAGTACGGAGCCAAATATAGCCATGACCAAGGTGACATATTTGGCCAAGCGGTCAGCTCGAGCAGGAAAAAGCAGATGCAGATAATGGATCCCGCTAAGTAAGGCTTGCGCACGGCCTTTGCCAATGACATTATTTGTTGGGGCAGCCTCATCGTTATATCCAACCGTTTCTTACGCACATCGCAACAGCTTCGGCACGACTATGAGCATGGAGCTTCTCGAAAGCTCGTCGTGCATATGTCTTTACCGATGCCTCGCTGATATTCAGTTGGCGCGCAATAGTGGAAGTGGTGAATCCTCTCGCATAGTTGGCAATGATCTGTAATTCCTTGCCGGAAAGCCGCATGGAATTCATGCTCTTCCCTGTCCACGACGCAACCTCGTCGTTTCCAGTGGCTTTTCCGATGATTCGGACCAGTTGAATCGTGGGAATTTCTTTTGGAATAATCGCATAAAACGCATCGGACCATTGTGCTCCGTATCTTTTTTCGTTTTCGTCATCCAAAAAGGCGCTGATACCGATGACGGCAATATCTGGATGTTGTTCCTTGATATGATGCGCTAATTCCGAGCCGTTCATCCCAGGCATTGCGATATCGGTAAGCACGGCTTGTGGCCTTTGTGCAGAGTCCCTCATGGCCTCAAGTGCTTGTTCTGCAGAGGTGACAGTCCACAGAATCTGTATTGGTGCGCATGTCTCGACCAATAAGCTTTGAATTGCGCTCGCGACCAGTGGATCATTATCCACAATCCCTAGAGTCGAATCATTGACAATCGTGCGCATATAAATTCCCCCGTGGTTTGTTTCTCGTTCCAGAATAGACATTTTTCGCAGCTGCAATAGATCGCGGCGTTACCGGTGAGACACATGTTGCGAACCCATTCAAAAGCAAATATTTTGTACAAATTTGTATATAATGGGAGGCGATGGAAAGGAGTCTTCTACGATGAACGATACGAACTCCAACGAGGGGCAGCTGCCCGAAGACGCCGCAGTGACCGTGACCAGTGCCGATACTCTTCGGGCCATGGCGAGTCCTATTCGCATGAGGATCCTTGGAACGTTGCGGGTGAACGGCGAACAGACCGTGGGAAGCATCAGCGAGCAGCTTGGCGAGGCTCCCGGAGCCATCAGCTACCACTTGGGGCAGCTTGCGCATGCGGGACTAGTGAAAAGGTGGAGTCTCCTGACGGAGATCGAAGAAAGAGCTGGTGGAAGGCCTGTCAAAGCGCCATTCGTCTGGGGAGGCCCGAAGAAAAGAACGGTACGGACGAGTCGAAGGCCATGGATCTGTTCCGGCGTTCCGCGGCGCTCTCCTACGAGATGGCCTACGAGCGTTTTCTGGACAGGCTGCCGGAATTGCCTCGGGAATGGCTGATTCATGCACCAGCGATGATCATGTTCTGAACCTGACCGCCGAGGAGACGAGCTCGATGATCGAGAAACTCAATGAGGTCGTGCGCCGCTGGCAGATCAAGGCCGGCATGCACGGCGACGATGAGCTGGGCGTCGAACCCGTGGCTCTGATTCTGCAGGCCTCAGGTGGGTCTCATAAGACGCCGGCGGGGTTGACGCATGAATCCACGAGCAAACCGGAAAGCGTGGGCGGAACAGTCGGAACAAGTGGGTTAATTGGAGCAAAGCATGAGTGAAACGGCGAAATCATTCTGGCATTCCGCAGGGTATATCCCGTGGTTCACCGCCGATACGGCGTCGGCGGTCGGAGCGGCGCTGCGCGCACTGGCGATCAGTTTGCTCGGATATGCGGTGTCCGGTTCCACCATCGCCGCCGGTTGGCTCGGAACGTCGTCGATGATCGCGCAACAGGTTGCGAGCGTATTCGGAGGTACCTTCGTCGACAGGCATGACCGCAAACGGCTTATCGTGGCGAACGCCGTCGTCGGCGTTCTGGCTTGGGGCGCGATTGCGGTGCTGCTGCTGTGCGACGCGTTGTCGTTCCCCGTGTTGCTGCTGATCGCGGTGCTCGCATCCGGCATCAACGGATTTCTTGGGAGCGCTACGGATGCGATGCTTCGCTCGATCATCGATATCCGCTATTATCCCAAGGCGCGGAGCCTCAACGAGGGGCGTGACGCAACCATCGCCATGGCGGGAAGCCCCATCGGAGGTTTTCTGTACAGCATTGCTCCATGGCTGCCGTTCCTTGCGTCGGCATGCATGTATGCCGTGGCCGGCGTCGCCGCCACCGGCATCCGCGAACATGGTTCGGATGGCGGGCGTATCGGGGAAACGGATGGCGATGCAGTGAAAGGCGGTTTCTTCCGCGATTTCCTGGAAGGCTGGTCATGGTCGTTGCACAGGAAAACGCTGGTGATCGTGCTCATTGTGGCGGCATTGGTCAATTTCGGCGTCAATGGCATCCAATATGCCATCAGCTGCATCTGGTGTCGTGCGGAACCAATGCGACCCTCATCGGATTCATCAGTGGCGGCATATCGCTGACGATGCTTGTGGGATCGTTGCTGGCCGGCAAACTCAGCGATAAGGTTTCGGTCGGACCAACCGTGTGCCTCGCCTACCTGTTCATCTGCCTGTGCGCATTGCCGATGGCGTTGACCGACAACTATTGGGTCATGCTGGTTGCCAATTCGTTTGTTGGCCTGCCGTTCCCGTTGATTAACGCGATGCTCCTCGGTTTCATCTTCGCCAAGTCGCCTACGAGCATGCAGGGGCGTATTACTGTTACATTGACGGTTCCGGCCCAGGTGCTTTCGATGTTCTGTAGTGCTGTGGCTGGCACCTTGCTCCCGGTTTTTGGATTCCATGGCGCGGTGCTGGTGTTCCTCGCGGTTCTTGTGGCAAGTGCTGTGCTGGTGATATGTTCCCGTTCCATTCGTAGCATTCCCAAGGCGGCGCAATGGGAACATACGATGTTGCGGTGAATCGAAATAAAAAGCGCCGCCCCACGAAACGAATCGTGGGGCGGCGCTTTGCCGTAGGCAATGCCGCTCAGCCCGTTCAGCGACCGGTGATCTCGGAGCCGAGCACCTTCTCGCTCAGGCTTTCGGGCCGCGGGTCACGGCCACCGCGCCGGAGCGGACCAGCTCGATGATGCCGTAATGCTCCAGCAGACCGAGCAGCGCGTCGATCTTGCCTTCTGCGCCGGTGGCTCGATGGTCAGCGACTCCGGATTCACGTCCACCACGCGCACGCGGAACAGACGCACGATCTCCAGCACGTCGGAACGGTTGGACTCGTCGGCGGCCACCTTGATGAGCACCAACTCGCGCTCCACGGTGGTTTCCGGATCGAGGTCCACGATCTTCAGCACATGCAGCAGCTTGTTGAGCTGTTTGATGATCTGCTCGAGCGGCACTTCCTCCACGTCGGCCGTGACGGTGACGCGGGGAATGTCCGGACGTTCGGTGGGGGAGACGGACAGCGAGTTGATGTTGAACGCGCGGCGGGCGAACAGGCCGGCGATACGCGCCAGCACGCCCGGACGGTTCTCGACGAGCACGGACAGCGTATGACGCTTGGAACCCGGCTGGGATGCAGGATAATTTGCCATGATCGAAATGTCCTTCCTTACGCTCTACTCGTTCACTCGTTCTCGCCGGCGCGCTGCAGAGGCTTGACACCGGGCATGTAGGTGACGTTGTCGTTGGAGTCGCCGGCTGCGACCATCGGCCACACCATGGCGTCCTTCCACACGCGGAAGTCGATCAGCACCGGACGGTCGTTGATCTCGTTGGCCTTCTTGATGCATTCGATGGCCTCGTCCTTGGTGAACGCGCGCATGCCCACGCAGCCGTACGCTTCGGCGAGCTTCACGAAGTCCGGCACGTCCACGATGTCAGACGTGTTCTCGCCGTCCAGCAGGTTCGTGGCGGAGTAGTGGTGATTGTAGAACAGGGTCTGCCACTGGCGGACCATGCCGTACACGGAGTTGTTGAGCAGGGCGATCTTCACCGGCGCGTGGTCGAGGAACGCGGCCGCCAGCTCTTCGGAAGTCATCTGGAAGGAGCCGTCGCCGTCGATCAGCCACACCGGCTTCTTGTCGTCGAATTCGCGGGCGGATCCGACGCGTGCGCCGATGGCCGCCGGCAGGCCGAAGCCCATCGTGCCCAGGCCGCCGGAGGACAGCCAGGAGTGGGGCTTGTTGAATTCGATGATCTGGGTGGCCCACATCTGATGCTGGCCCACGCCGGACACCCACACGGTGTTGGGGTCGGCCATGTCGGACAGCTGCTTGACGACCCACTGCGGAGCGAGGCTGCCGTCGGTCGGCTCATCCCACGTGATCGGGTATTCCTCACGCCACTTGTTGATGACGTCCCACCAGTGGCTGGTGTCGGGCTTGCCATGCACCGCCTGCTCGCGCTTGATCTCCGGAATGAGGTCTTTCAGCACGGTGGCCACATCGCCGACGATCGGCACGTCCGGCTGACGGTTCTTGCCGATTTCCGCCGGATCGATGTCGATATGGATCACACGCGCACCCGGCGCGAACGCGTCGAGCTTGCCAGTGACGCGGTCGTCGAAACGTGCGCCGATCGCGACCAGCAGGTCGCAGCGCTGCACGGCGCCGGTCGCCGCGATCGTGCCATGCATGCCGAGCATGCCGAGCACCTTCGGATCGGAATCCGGCACGATGCCGCGCGCCGGCAGGGTGGTGACGATCGGAGCGCCGGTCACATCGGCCAGCTCCTTGACGAGCTCGCCCGCGTCAGAGCGCACCGCGCCGCCGCCGACGTACAGCACCGGACGATACGACTGCTCGAACAGCTTCGCCGCGTCGGACAGCACACGACCGTGCGCCTTGGTAGTCGGATTGTATCCCGGCAGGATCATGCGCTGCGGCCAGGAATAGTACATCTCGCCGGTCTGCGCGGTCTTGGTGACGTCCACCACCACCGGTCCCGGACGGCCGGAGCGTGCGATGTAGTGCGCCTCGGTCAGCACGCGCGGAATGTCCTGCGCGCGGGTGACGAGGTACGAATGCTTGACCACCGGATAGGTGGCGCCGACGATATCGGCTTCCTGGAAGGCGTCCGTGCCGATGGCGTTCACGCCGACCTGACCGGTGATGACGACCATCGGAATGGAATCCATGTTCGCATCGGCGATCGGGGTGATCATGTTGGTGGCGCCCGGACCGGAGGTGACGATGCACATGCCGACCTGTCCGGTGGACAGCGCATAGCCTTCGGCCGCATGGCCCGCGGCCTGCTCGTGACGCATCAGCACGAAACGGAACTTCGTATCGTCCTTGATGGAATCGTAGACGGGCAGAATCGCACCGCCCGGAACGCCGAAGACGTCCTTGACGCCCAGATCCTCCAGCGAACGGACCAGCGCTTCGGCGCCAGTCATCATCTCGCCGTCGACGATGGTCTGCTTTTCAGTGGTGGCGGATGCCTTTGGCATGCCGCTGAATGCCTGCAGAGGCGTAGGTAACACCATGTTCCCTCTCATGCTCGTTCGTGGAAAATTTCCTCGTAAGGGGCCGCGGTCGCGTCGTTCATGCGCCGTTTTACCCCTTAAACGGAATGCTATGCAACCGCTTGTGGCGGATTGCAGCCGCATTCCTCTCTGATAATGAGTCTATGCTAACGGCTGACAGCTTGGTTCGCCGGAAAGGCCCATATTCTGGCGCGTTACGCGCCATTGTGATATGGACCATATTTTTTGCGATTGCGACGCTGCCTTGTAATGCTGTTTCGTGACGCCGGCCGTGCCGCCGCTTGCGTTACCGTTTGCGCGGTTACTTGCCCTGCGCTGCATCCTGCGTGCCACCGTTGGACTTGCGGTGTGACCTGTGGTGCGACTTATGCGTCTTCCCGTTCTGCTTGCCGCCCATTTCGCCCTTGCGACTGTCAAGCGCCTTCCAGCCCATTTCCGCGGCCGCCAGCTGCGCCTTGCGTTTGCTGCTGCCGGTACCGACGCCGATGACTTCGCCGCCATCGCCGAGAATCGCGCGCGCGGTGAACTCCAGTGCGTATTCCGGTCCGGCGACCGACGTCTGGTAGTGCGGGTCGGGCAGACCCATCTCATGCGCCTTGACGGTCAGCGACGTCTTCCAATCGAGCGCCGGACCTTCGGTGGCGACCTCCGACAGCGTATCGTCGACGAGATGATGCACCACGCGGCGCGCCTCGTCGATGCCGTGCTGGATGAACGTCGCGCCGATCAGCGATTCGACGATGTCGCACAGAATCGAGCTTTTGTCCGCGCCGCCCTGTTCCGCTTCGCCGTGGCCGAGCAGAATGTACGGGCCGACGTGCAGCTTTTCGCGGGCGATTTTGCTCAGCGATTCCTCGGAAACGGCTTTCGCGCGCATTTTGGCCAGCTGGCTTCGTTCATGTCGGGATGCACCTTGTACAGCGTTTCCGTGGAGACCAGTTCGAGCACCGCATCACCGAGGAATTCGAGGCGTTCGTAGTTCTTGGCCCCCTCATGCTCGTGTGAGAACGAGCGGTGGGTGAGCGCTTCGACGAGCAGGTCCGGTTCGATTGTGGTGCCGAGCGCCTCGAGCAACACATTGGCGGTCATCTCGCCTCGGGGGTGATGGAGGTGCCGATGCGGCCGGCGTTGGTATTGTTGCCGTTTTCGGTTTGGGTGTTGTTCTGTGCGTTGTCCTGATTGGTCTCTTTGGCCATGGATGTTCCTTACCGTTCATGCGGTGGGCCGTAACCCGCCGCGGTCTGTGGTTGTGGCCGTTGCGCACATGGCAAGACGCCAGCTGATCTGGCGGTTTTGCTACGCAAGCAACGTATGTCGTACGCCGATCGCACGCGGAAATAAATCGCAATGCAATCGCCGTATCACTTGATAATAATAAAAGAAACCCTGCCACCCGTCGATGGCAGGGTTTCGATGCTTTATACCGTTATCCGGCAACCACTCACTTGGTGTGGATGGAGCGGACAGCCTCGCGGTACACGCGGCCGCGGAAGGAACCGCAGCTCGGGCATGCCATGTGCGGCAGCGTCGGAGCGCCGCAGTTCGGGCAGGTAACGGTCTGGGCGCTTGGCCTTCCAGTTTGCGCGGCGAGAATGGGTATTCGCGCGCGAGGTCTTGTACTTAGCAGTGCCATTGTGTTTCCTCTATTTCGTTCGAACGATTGAGCTTAAGCGTTCAGTATCTTAACGTGAGCTCCGTACAAACGATGGACCATCCCATCCGAACGGCTTATTCCTTGCCTTCCAGCTTGGCTTTCAGCCTTCCAGCGCGGCGAAACGAATGTCGGTCATGTCATGCTGATGGTCGGGGTTCTCGTTGAGGTCGATGCCGCACTGCGAGCACAGGCCCTTGCAATCCGGCTTGCACAACGGCTGCAGCGGCAGTTCCTCGACCAGCGTGTCGCGCAGCAGCGCCTCGAGGTCGGCCCATGCGCCGCCGTCGAGCAGCGGGTACGTGTCTTCCGCCTCGTCCTCGCCGGCGATGATGTCCACTTCCTCCTCCTTGCCGTTCTTGCCGGCCTTTCCGCCCTTGCCGGCGGCGGACTTGTCTTCATACGGGAAGAAGGAGGTGACGTTCACCGTCCAATCGCGCTGGATCGGCTTCAGGCAGCGCGTGCATTCGGCATGCACGGGAGCGCTGATACGCGCGTTCAGAATCAGACCGTCGACGATCGAATCGAACGAGCCGACCACGCTCACATCCGCGCCTTCGTCCACGCCCACGATCTCATCGCCGATGCCGCTCGGCGCGGGGAAAGTGGCGTCGATCTCCTTGCTTTGCCCCGGACGCGAGGCCACCTGCGCCACGGAAACGGCCCATGGGGAATCTTCAGTACGTGCCATAGTTCAGTCTTTCATCGCTTTCTTGCTATGCGTTTTGCTATGCGTTCCACGCGTGTTACGCGTCTTGCTCAGTTTTCCGGATAATCGTCCGCATCGAGATGGTCCAGATGCGCGCCGGCTTCGCGTTGGCGATCGTACAGCACGTTCAGGCCCGCCTGCACGCCGGTGCCGATCTTGTCGACCTGCTGTTGCAACGATTCCATCATGGTGATGCAGTATTTGTCGGCGTTCTGCGTGAGCTTGTCGGCCTTGGCTTGCGCCTGGTCGAGAATGCCGCGCGCCTTCTGCCTGGCGAGTTCCGTCACGTTCTCCTGCCCGGCAAGGAACTGCGCCTGCTCGTTGGCTTCGCGTACGGTGTCGGCGGCACGCGACTGCGCGGATGCGATGATCGCGTTGGCTTGCGTTTGCGCGCTTTCCAGACGGCGTTCCGATTCGCGCATCAGCGCGGAGGCGCGTTCCAGCTGCACTGGCAGCATCTTCTTGAGTTTGTCGAGCTTGCCGGTGAACGATTCGCGGTCCACGCGCACCGAGCTCGGCGCGAACAGAATCGGCTTGGCCTCGTCCAATTCCTCTTCGATGCTGTCGATGATGTCGTAGACGGTGGTGAATTCGTCGCGGCTGCGATCCGAACTGTCGTCGAGTGGTGCGTTGGGGTCGAACGTGGCGCGAAGGTCGGGCAGGTCCGACATGGAAATCGACGGTTTCGACGATTTCGCGGGCTTTGCCGGCTCATCCGTAGCACGATCGGCGGCATTGCCGGTTGCGGAGTTGTTGGTCGCTGCGGTACCGGCAACAGCGCCGGTAGCCGGATAATCGGCCGCCGCCGTGACCGGCTGCTGCGACGTGGCGTCATCGGCGTCAGCAAGCGGCTTGAAATCGTTGGTCTCTTCACTCATCATGCTCTCTTTTCGTTCTTGAGCGCCTCGCCAAGCAGCGGAATCACGCAATCGGGCACCATGCCCGTCACATCGCCTCCGTGCCGTGCCACGTCCTTGACGATGGAGCTGGAGATGTGCTCCAGGTCCGGGGCCGCAGGCAGAAACAGCGTCTCCACTCCGGCGAGTTTGCGGTTGACCAATGCCATGCCCAGCTCAGCCTCGTAATCGCCGTTCTGCCGAAGTCCTTTGACGATGACCGTCGCACCGATTTCGTGCAATAGTCGGTGATCAGGCCGGTGGTCGACGCCACCTTCACATTGGTGCAACCGCGCTTGGCGAGCGCCTGGCGGATGATCTCAACACGGGTTTCTTCGGAGAACATCGGCGTCTTCGCCGCGTTTACGGCCACCACCACATGCACTTCGTCGAAAAAGCGCGCGCAGCGCTCGATGACGTCCAGGTGGCCGGCGGTCACTGGGTCGTACGACCCGGGGCAAACTGCAATTGTCATAACCTTAAGCGTACCGCGATTGGTTGAGAACGTGCGCAACATCGGCGTATGCCCGTGTTGGCGCGGTTCGTGCATACGGGTGGCGGCGCAATGCGGCTCGGCTATGATGGAAGGCAGTGGGGCCGCGATTGCGGCTTGTGTGAGGAGTCTTAATTATGGCATTTGCGATTTTCGATGGCTTGTTCGGATCCGACGATCCGGTTTCGCCGCTGTCCAACCCGGATGCGGGTACCGGTACCGCCGTTCTGGAACGTCCTGAAGAGGAAACGAAGCTTGATGACGGTGGCAATGGCGATGCCGACCGTTTCGCGCATTATGTGTCGCGTGACCGTATCGCTGAATCGAAGATGACGGGTCGTCCGGTTGTGGCGTTGTGCGGCAAGGTGTGGGTGCCGAAGCGTGACCCCACGCATTACCCGGTGTGCCCGGATTGCAAGCGCATCTATGACGAGATGATGAACAGCTCGTTCTGATTGCCGTTCGACCATGTTGCCGATTCATGCCGCCGGTTGCGGTGGCTGAACGTGGCGATTGAATATGGCGGCTGGGTGCGGCGACCGAGTGCGGCGCAACGTCGTATGTTATGCAAAAACCGACGCCGGTGATTCACCGGGCGTCGGTTTTTGTTATGTCTTTTGCGCTGTACAGGGCGGTTCACGCCATGACGGACGTCACAGCACGGTGACTTCGGTCGGGATGACCGGATCGCCCTTCATCAGGCTCTGTGCGCCGATCGGCAGTTCGGCGAGCGCCTGCGCGCGGTAGTTGTGCGCGTTGACGATCGCGTCGTGGCCCTGGTATTCGCTGTGGTTCTCGCCATTGGTGACGTAGTCGACGAGCAGGTCCTTCCAGCCGTCTTCCGGCTGGTATGCGGCGAGCTTGTCTTCGGAGCCGGAGATGACGTGTTCGCAGTCGGCCAGCGAGTATTCGTAGGAGCGGAAGGCGAGCTTGCGGCCCGGAACGGTGGCCTTGTCCTTCGACTTCTTGGCGACCGGCTGCATTTCGCCGGCGGAGTTCTCGCGTTCGGTGAGCTTGTAGACCATCGCGCAGGTCGGGGCGCCCGAGCCGGTGACGAGCATGGTGCCCACGCCGTAGGAGTCGACCGGTGCGGTCTGCAGTGCGGCCAGCGCGTATTCGTCGAGGTCGTTGGTGACGGTGATCTTCGTGTTGGTGGCGCCGAGCGCGTCCAGCTGGTTGCGTACGCGCTGCGCGAGGGACGCGAGGTCGCCCGAATCGATGCGCACGCCGCCCAGTTCCGGTCCGGCCACTTCGACGGCGGTTTTCACGGCTTCTTCGATGTTGTAGGTGTCGACCAGCAGCGTGGTGTTCTTGCCGAGCGCCGCGATCTGCGATTCGAAGGCGCTTTTCTCGTCGTCATGCACCAGGGTGAAGCAGTGCGCGGCGGTGCCGATGGCCTCAGACCGTACATTTGCGCGGCCAGCAGGTTGGCGGTGCCCTTGAATCCGCCCACCACGGCGGCGCGTGCGGCGGCGACCGCGGCCCATTCGTTCGTGCGTCGTCCGCCCATATCCATGCACGGACGGTCCTTCGCGGCGGTGACCATACGGGACGCGGCGGAGGCGACGGCGGAATCGTAATTCAGAATGCTCAGCAGCAGCGTTTCCAGCAGCGTGCATTCGCCGAACGTGCCTTCAACCTGCAGGATCGGCGAGTTCGGGAAGAACATCTCGCCTTCGCGGTAGCCCTTGATGGAGCCGGAGAAGTGGAAGTTCTCCAGCCATTTGATGGTTTCCGGGCTTACCACCTTGCGGTCGGCGAGGAATTTCAGGTCGTTGTCGTCGAGGTGGAACTTCTCGAGCGCGTCGAGGATGCGTCCCTGTCCGGCGGCCACGCCGTAGTGGCGGCCCAACGGCAGATGCCGGGTGAAGATCTCGAATACGCACTTGCGGTTGGCGGTGCCGTCCTTCAGGCAAGCGTCAAGCATGGTGTATTCGTACATGTCGGTCATGAGTGCGGGTGAATAATCCAGCATTTCCAAAGCCTTTCTTGACTTTTGGTGAAACTGACCATAAGTGTAGGACCCACGGTGGCCAATCTTTGGTTGCATCCCATCATACGTGCAGGAGGGGTCTCGAGGCGCGGCGTGCTTGGCTGGTGATAGGGTCGAATGCTGAAAAGACGAGTAATCGGACGGCGGCAAAAGCCGAAATCAGCGGAAAGCGAAGTGCAGAACAGCAATGGTAGCGATTAAGGATATGTTGGGCGACCAGACCGTGGTGCGTGCGGACGGACGCAAGGTGGACGAACTGCGCCCGGTGCGCATCACCCGGCATTTCACGGACGTTCCGGAAGGCTCCGTGCTCATCGAATGCGGCAACACGCGCGTGATGTGTACCGCCACGTTCACGGCCGGCGTGCCGCGCTGGCGCAAGGACTCCGGCCTGGGCTGGGTCACCGCGGAATACGCGATGCTGCCGCGCGCCACCGCCGACCGCACCGACCGCGAGTCCGTGCGCGGCAAGATCGGCGGCCGTACGCACGAGATCAGCCGTCTGATCGGCCGCTGCCTGCGTGGCGTCGTCGATATGAAGGCGCTCGGCGAAAACCAGGTGCAGATCGACTGCGACGTGCTGCAGGCCGACGGCGGCACCCGCACCGCTTCGATCACCGGCGCGTACGTGGCGCTCGTCGACGCGATGCATTGGGCCGAGGAACACAAGCACGTCAAGTCCGCCGACCGTGTGCTCAAGGACTGGGTCTCCGCCGTCTCCGTCGGCGTGATCAACGGCAAGCCGATGCTGGACCTGCCGTACATCGAAGACAGCCAGGCCATGACCGACATGAACGTGGCCATGACCGGTTCCGGCGATTTCATCGAGATCCAGGGCACCGCCGAGCATCGTCCGTTCAACCGCGCCGAACTCAACACCCTGCTCGACCTCGCCGAAAAAGGCAACAGGGAGCTGCAGGCCGCCCAACGCGCCGCGCTCGCGCTCGACTGAGCCGATCGACGGCACGGCATGCGCTGAATGTAGGACGTTGACGGTCCGATGCCGGCGACTTGGCGCATAGAACAACGCAAAACAGATATAAGTCGGAAAACGACGGAAGGAACCGTAAGGCATGAAGATCATCGTCGCCACGCATAACGAAGGCAAACTGGCGGAAATCCGCCGCATTCTCGAGGAACGTCTCGGCGCGGACGCCGCCGACATCGAGCTCGTCTCCGCAGGCTCCCTGGGATTGCCCGATCCGGTCGAGGACGGCGTGACCTTCCAGGAGAACGCGCTCATCAAGGCGCGCGACGTGGCCGAACGCACCGGCTGCCCGGCAGTCGCGGACGATTCCGGCCTGATCGTGGACGTCATGGGCAACGCGCCGGGCATTCTGTCCGCACGCTGGGCCGGCGAGCACGGCAACGACAAGGCCAACAACGCGCTGCTGCTCAAGCAGCTGGCCGACATCCCCGACAGCAAGCGCACCGCACGGTTCCGCTGCGCCGCCGCGCTGGTCGTGCCGGGAGAGCGCAAGACGGACGGTGCGGATGATGATAAGCCGTACACGATCGCCAGCGAAACCGTCGAAGTCGGCGAAATGCCGGGCGTGCTGCTGCGTGCCCCGCGCGGCGCCAACGGTTTCGGCTACGATCCGCTGTTTGTGCCGAACGATCAGCCGCAGCGTGCGGTCGATGCCGGCGAAAAGCTCACGTCCGCCGAAATGGAGCCGGCCGAGAAGAACGTGGTCTCCCATCGTGGCAAGGCGCTGCGCGCGCTGGTCGCATCGATCGAAGCGCTGGTCAAATAACATCGGATGACGGCCGCGACGGGCGCTTGCCGTGGCCGCGCGACACTGGATGGCGTGCGTGCGATTTGTGCTCGTCCGGTTTTTCCGCTATGCTTTGTTTCTTGTGCGCGGCTAGCGTATGCTTACCGGGCATTGCGCCACTTTAGCTCAGTCGGTAGAGCGGCTCACTCGTAATGAGCAGGTCGACAGTTCGATTCTGTCAAGTGGCTCCACTGCCTAGATGTTCGGAGGTTTTCCGAGCATCTAGGGTTTTGCATATGTGCATTCGTGCGTATCGGTTTTCGCCGTGCGCGGATGGTGATTGCGCGAGTGGCGGAATTGGTAGACGCGCAGGATTTAGGTTCCTGTGTCTTTGACGTGTGGGTTCAAGTCCCATCTCGCGCACATGTCCACGTTAATTCAGCCAATCGCGCTGCTGGCCATCATCCTCACCGGCTACCTGTTCAAACGCGCCGGCAAATTCAAAAACCGCGACTACCGCATCATGCAGGTCGCCCTGTTCAACCTGGTTCTGCCCTGCGCCATCATCTACTCGTTCGCCACGAACCCGCATGATTCCAGCATGCTGTGGATCTCCGTCTTCGGCTTCGTGGTCGCGTTCATCCCGCCCGTGCTCATCTTCCTCACCACACGTCACACGCCTGTGCAGGATCGCGCGTTCACCATGCTCAACGGTTCCGGCTTCAACATCGGCTGCTTCTGCTTCCCTGTGGTACAGGCGTTTCTCGGCACCGCGGCGATCGTGCCAGCGGCCATGTTCGACATCGGCAACTGCGTGATGGTGGCGGCCGGCACGAACGTCATGACGCAGACCCTCCTGCACATCCAGCCCGGCAAGACCTTGGACGAGCAGTACCAGGGGCATGCGCCGGTGCTGCCGTATACGAAACCCAAGGATCGCGATGCCCGCCGGCTGGCACGCCACGCGCTGCTACGCAACGTGGCGAAAGGCTTCTTCGGCTCCATCCCGTTCGACACCTACCTGGTCATGATCGTGCTCATGCTTGCCAATGTGAAGATCCCCGCCGTCGTGGCCACGTTCGTTGAGCCGCTCGCCAACGCCAACTCGTTCGTCGCCATGCTGATGGTCGGCATGCTGATGGACCTGCCCGCCGGCCGTGACGATGTGATGAAGCTGCTGAAGATCATCGGCCTGCGACTGCCATTCGGCCTGCTGTCCGCCGTCTGCGCATGGTTCGTGCTGCCGTTCGGCGCCAATGTGCGCGAAGCGTGGTGATGTGCTGCCTCGCGCCAATCGCCGTGTTCTCCACCCTGTTCACCGACGAAGTGCTCGGCAATGCGAAACTCGCCGGCTTCTCGCTGTCCGTGTCCGCGATCATCGGCCTGGTCATGATGACCGGCGCGCACTTCCTGCTCGCCGCCATCGCCTGATTTGCGTAAGCCGCGTGCGTGGTCGTGCGTAAGTTGCGTACGTAATCGTAATGCGATCGTTGCATACGACAGCCGTTTTCACGTGCGTTGAAGCTTTCCCGCTGAACGTTGCATACGATTTCAGTAATCGTCGTTTATCTGGCATGTCGCCGCTGAAAAGTGGTCGAACCGCGGTATATCGCGCTTCCGACCGAATGTGTTAACTCGGGAAACATTTTTGTGTTGTTCTGTCGGCTTTTGTGAGTATCTTGTGAGGTGAAGAAAACGGCTCGTGCCGTGGAAAATCGAACGAGATTCCACCGTCACGTTCCGCTTCACAGTGATGATGAAAGGACCTATCAACATGGCCATCAATCCTCCCGTTGACGCCACCAAGACCCCGGAGTGGGCCGCGCTGCAGAAGCACTACGACGAGCTGCAGTCCGAGGGCATCAGCCTCAAGCAGTGGTTCGCCGATGACGCCGAGCGCGTCGAGAAGCTGAGCTTCGATGCAGGCGACCTGCACTTCGATCTGTCCAAGAACCTGATCAAGCCGGAGACCCTGCAGCTGTTCGCCGACCTGGCCAAGGCCGTCAAGCTCGACGAGCGCACCAAGGCCATGTACACCGGCGTGCACATCAACAACACCGAGGACCGCGCCGTGCTGCACACCGCGCTGCGCCGCCCGGTCGAGGACGAGGGCAAGTACATCGTCGACGGCCAGGACACCGTCAAGGACGTGCGTGAGGTGCTCGACCGCATCTACGCGTTCGCCGACAAGGTCCGCTCCGGCGAGTGGACCGGCGTGACCGGCAAGAAGATCGAGACCGTGGTCAACATCGGCATCGGTGGTTCCGACCTGGGTCCCGTCATGGTGTACGAGCTCTGAAGCCGTACGCCGACGCCGGCATCTCCGCCCGCTACATCTCCAACATCGACCCGAACGACCTGGCCGAGAAGACCAAGGGCCTCGATCCGGAGACCACCCTGTTCATCATCGTTTCCAAGACCTTCACCACCCTGGAAACCCTGACCACGCCCGTGAGGCCCGCACCTGGCTGCTCGAAGAGCTCAAGGCCAAGCGCCATCGACGGTTCCGACGCCAAGAACGCCGAAGCCATCAAGAAGCACTTCGTCGCCGTCTCCACCAACCTGGAGAAGGTCGCCGAGTTCGGCATCGACCCGAACAACGCGTTCGGCTTCTGGAACTGGGTCGGCGGCCGTTACTCCGTCGATTCCGCCGTCGGCACCTCCCTCGCCGTGGTCTTCGGCCCGGCCCGCTTCGAGGAGTTCCTGCACGGCTTCCACGAGATCGACGAATACTTCGCCAACACCCCGTTCGAGAAGAACGTCGTCGTGCTGCTCGGCATGCTGAACGTGTGGTACCGCAACTTCTTCAAGGTCGCCTCCCACGCCGTGCTGCCGTACGACCAGTATCTGCACCGCTTCCCGGCCTACCTGCAGCAGCTGACCATGGAGTCCAACGGCAAGTCCGTGCGTTGGGACGGCACCCCGGTCACCTCCGAGACCGGCGAGATCTTCTGGGGCGAGCCGGGCACCAACGGCCAGCACGCCTTCTACCAGCTGATCCACCAGGCACCCAGCTCATCCCGGCCGACTTCATCGCGTTCGTGAACACCCCGAACCCGACCAAGGACGGCGACCAGGACGTGCACGAGCTGTTCCTGGGCAACTACTTCGCCCAGACCAAGGCCCTGGCCTTCGGCAAGACCGCCGACGAAGTGCGCGCTGAGGGCACCCCGGAAGAGATCGTCCCGGCCCGCGTGTTCACCGGCAACCGTCCGACCACCTCCATCTTCGGCGTGGCTCTGACCCCGTTCGCGCTCGGCGAGCTCATCGCCCTGTACGAGCACATCACCTTCGTCGAGGGCACCGTGTGGGGTCTGGACTCCTACGACCAGTGGGGCGTCGAGCTCGGCAAGCAGCTTGCCAAGCAAATCACCCCGCTATCTCCAAGGATGACGACGCCCTGGCCGCCCAGGATCCGTCCACCCAGTCCCTGATCAAGTTCTACCGCGCCAACCGTGAGTTCTGATTCCGCTGCGTTGCATCAGAACTCACGGTTGCGCGCGCCGCACGGTGTTGTCTGGTGAACGGTCTGGCGACCGTTCATGCCGCGAGTCCTGATTTTCCATCGAAACGTGGCGTCTAGCGCGTACGTGGCATACCCATCGTGTCTTACGGATGGGGTATTTTTGATTATTGCTGTGCCGAAAGGTGGGATGCCGCATAATCCCGCTTTTCTTTGGGTCCAGCCGGAACGGTCGCAGGTAACTCCGGCCGTGCTTTATCGCAATATTTCCGGCGGATCGGCAACCCCTCGCAGGCAGACCTGCGGAGCGGAAGAACAGGCCGAGACGGCAATCGCAAGAACGCCGTACGAAGCCCTTACCTGTGCGCCGATATGCGGCGGCGACTCGAGGAAACACAATGGTTAACGCTATTGAGGCATTTGACGCCAAGCACATGAAGCCGGCCGAGGAAATCCCGGCTTTCCGTCCCGGTGACACCGTCGAAGTCAACGTGAAGATCAAGGAAGGCAACAACTCCCGTATCCAGGCCTTCACCGGCGTGGTGATCGCTCGTCAGGGCGGCGGCGTTCGTGAGACCTTCGTGGTCCGCAAGATCAGCTTCGGCACCGGTGTCGAGCGCCGCTTCCCGCTGCACTCCCCGGCCATCGATTCCATCAAGGTGGTCCGCAAGGGCCGCGTGCGTCGCGCCAAGCTGTACTACCTGCGCAACCTGCGCGGTAAGGCCGCTCGTATCGTCGAGCGCCGCGACAACTCCGAGAAGTGAGTTCGAATCGCAAATAAAGCGTGAAATCGGCTCTTCGGCAACCCGTCGAGGAGCCGATTTTCTATATTGGGCCGCTATGATAGGGGCCAGTGCGTGAAACCGGACGGTAAGGAATCCCATGAAGCATGCCAGAAGAAGAGTCGAAAGCGAGGAAAGCTTCGGCTTACGAGACACCCTGATCTGGTGCGGCATACCCATCGTCATCGTGCTGCTGGTGCGCATGTTCCTGTTCGGCTTCTACGTGATTCCGTCCGGCTCCATGCTGAACACCATCGAACCGGGCGACCGGGTCATCACCAGCAAACTCACCCCCAAAGTCTTCAAGCTTCAGCGCGGCGACGTGGTGGTCTTCAAGGACCTGACCATTGGCTGCAGCAGGAGAACAGCGGCCGATTCGGCGGCGACTACCTCATCAAACGACTTATCGGCCTGCCCGGTGACACCGTGGCCTGCGAGGGGCCCGGCAAGCCGGTCACGGTCAACGGCGTGGCCATCGACGAAACTTCGTACATCCGCTCCGGCGTGGACCCCAGCTCCTTCGCGTTCAGTGAAAAAGTGACTGCGGGACATGTGTTCGTCATGGGCGACAATCGCGCCAATTCCGCTGATTCCCGCTACCATCAGGACGATTCCTCGCACGGCCTCGTGCCGGTTTCCGACGTGGTCGCGTCGGTCTGGTCAAGTATTGGCCGCTGAACCACATCAGCACGCTGGACGCGCATCACGACGTGTTCAGGGACGTGCCGGAAGGATCTGCCGACTGATGTCCGTTTCCATAGTGCCCACGCTGGATATGGAACGGGCGATCGCGCCTCCGGCTACGACGTGATCGTCGGCTTCGACGAGGTCGGCCGCGGCTCGCTCGCCGGTCCCGTCATGGTCGGCGCCGCCGCAATCCGCACGTGCGACCTGGCCGGTTCGTCGCCGCTGCAAGTGCCCGACGGCGTGGCCGATTCCAAAATGCTGACGGAACACCGCCGCGAAGCCATATTCGAAGAGCTTAAATCGTGGTGCGCGTCCTGGGCGGTCGGCTCGGCCAGCAACACGGAAATCGACGATTGGGGCATCTCCTATGCGCTTGGCATCGCCGCATTGCGCGCACTCGGCCAAGCGGAAGAGAAACTCGGCATCGACGGCGATGGCATGCTTGACGGCAAGCCGGTGAAGGTTGGTGCGATCCTCGACGGACCGAACGACTACATCACCAAAGCGCTGAACACCTTCGACGCGCCTGACGTGCCGGTTCCTGCGGAAGTCTCTACCAAAGTGAAGGGCGACAGGTACTGCGCCACCGTGGCCACCGCAGCCGTCATCGCCAAAGTCACGCGAGACCGGCTCATGGTCGAACTGGGAGCGCAACCCCAATATGAACCCTATGAATGGGCCCACAACAAGGGTTACGGTTCGGCCGCACACCGTGACGCCATCGCTGAATTCGGGCCCAGCGACCTGCACCGCCTCTCCTGGCATCTCGTCTGACATACGGCATCTCATCCGCAGTCCGCGATTACGCTAATCCTTGCGGATGATGCATGCCGGAAGGAAACCTGTAAGTTCATCCCGCCGTCTGATGGCCGGGACCAATCCGTTTCCGTACCGTAGGAAACATGGAACACATACTTCACGCGACCGATCTGGTCATGGATTATTCGACCCAACAGGCTACACCGAACGCCACACACATGCTGGCGCTCAATCACGTGGATTTCGGCATCCAGGCAGGCGAAAGCATCGCGGTCATGGGACCGTCCGGTTCCGGCAAATCGACGTTACTGCACGCACTCGCCGGCATCATCACCCCGACAGCCGGCAATGTGATGTTTCGCGGTGCCAACCTGGCGCGGTTGAGCGACGCTGACCGCACCAAACTGCGCCGCAGCGCCTTCGGCTTCGTCTTCCAATCCGGACAGCTGCTGCCGGAACTGCCGGCCATCGAAAACATCGCGTTGCCGATGATGCTGGGCGGCGCAAGCTACCAGCAGGCCACCGACACGGCCATGCTATGGCTGGAACGATTGGGATTACGCCAGCTCGCGCAACAACGTCCCGGCGAAATGAGCGGCGGCCAGATGCAGCGCATCGCCATCGCACGTGCGCTCGCCGCGCAGCCGGCAGTCATCTTCGCCGATGAACCGACCGGCGCGCTCGACCAGACCACCGGCCACGAAATCATGAGCATTCTCATGCGGACCGCACGACAGACCGGCGCGGCCGTGGTCGTGGTGACGCACGATTCGAACGTGGCCGCATTCTGCGATGCCACCGTTACCATGCGTGACGGCAGGCTGAGCTCGCCGCAGCAATCCCAACCTACCGCCGGAGGCGCACGATGAACATGTTCCGATTATGGCGATTGTTCCACCGCTCCGGCACCCGCGGCACATCCAGCCGCACCTCTGCGCTGGCCATCGTTGCCTTCGCATCCGCCACCGCCGTCTTCCTAACCGTGCTCGGAGGCCTGCATGGCTTCATCTGGCGGGCCTCCGCCGACCACACGTTCGGTTGCATGATCAATTCCAACAGGTGCGCGCCCGGTACATACGAAACATGGTCCAAAACCCTGGCGCACGCGACAAGCTCGTCGCCACGGTCGGCGACGGCCATTGGACGGCCGACCAGGCCACAGCCGTCATGAACACCTATTCCGACGGCTATGTGCTGCTCGCCGCATTCGCCAGTCTGCTACTCATCGTGCCGTTCGTGGCGCTCGCCGGCTCGGCGGCCCGTCTCGCGGCCTCCCGCAGGGACGCACGTCTCGCTGCACTGCGACTTGCGGGCGCCACCACCGCGCAGGTCACGAAACTCACCGCGCTCGATGCGGGTGGCCAGGCTCTGCTTGGCGCGCTGGTCGGCATGGCCGGCTACTTCGCGCTGATACCGGCGATCATGCTGCTCGACTTCCAAAACCAGCATTTCACCTTCGAACAGTTGTGGGTGGGACTGCCTGCCTGGCGGCTGTGACCGTCGGAGTCACGCTGCTTGCCTTGGTCTCCGCGCTGGCCGCCCTACGCCGCGTGGCCTTCACCCCGCTTGGCGTGACGCAACGTACCGGACAACCCATGCCGTCCGCATGGCGCGCACTGATTTTCCTTGCCGTGTTGGCCGTAGGCTACCTGCTGCTCAACAGCATCTCGCATTCGCGCACTTGGGTCAGATGGTGGTCTACGCCATCATCTTCGGCGTCTTCTTCCTCGGTTTCGCCATGGTGAACGTCGTCGGTACCTGGGTGGTGGCGATGCGCGCCAGATCGCGTGCGAAACACCCGAAGGACGCGGCCACTATGATTGCCATGCGCCGTATCCTCGACAATCCCAAGCGTGCTTGGCGTAACGTGTCCGGTGTGGCGCTCGCTGTGTTCATCGCGGGGATGACGTCGGTGTGCGGATTGCTTGCCACCGGAATCGGAGGCAACCACGACCCGTTCGACCCATCTATGCTGTACATGCGCGATATAGCATGGGTGGTTTCCTGACGCTCGCCTTTGCCGCGGTGCTCGCCGCCGTCAGTTCCGGCGTGATGCAGACGAGCAACGTCTACGACCAGGCCGACGAGTACCGCATGCTTGCGTTGGAAGGCACGGATGAGGCGACGCTCGACAAGCACGCATGATGGAAGTGATCACCCCGCTCAACACGGTGATGGCCGTTTCATTAGGGTGCTCGGTGTTGTTGCTGTTTCCGATTCTGGCAACGTCGTTGCTCAATCCGGCTTCGTTGCTTACGTTGGCCGCGGGAATCGGCTTGTGTTATGCGCTGATGGTGCTCGGAGGGTGTGCCGCGAATCATGCGGCGCACGGGCTCGGTCATGCCGGCTACCGTACGGACGATTGATGGTCTCGCCGCGGCGGTCGTGGATACCGCGGCGAGGACTGGCGAGGTCAGCCGAGCAGCACCGCGATGATTGCGATGAAGATCGGTGAGGTCAGTGTCGAGAAGAGAATGCCGTCGCGTGCGAACGAGAGACCCACGTTGTACCGCGCCGCGTAGTTGTAGACGTTCTGCCCGGTCGGCAGGGCGGCGAGCACCACGCACGCGTACAATGTGGCGCCGCGGAAGCCCATCACGAAATACGACAGCAGGAACGCGATAATTGGCATCACGATGTTCTTCAATACCGCCACCGTGAACACCGCGGGAATATTCGACTTGTTCTGCAGCGGCTTCGTGCCGTGCAACGACATGCCGAATGCCATCAAAATCATTGGCACTGCGGAATCGCCGATCATGTCGATCGGATCGTAGATGAAGCTCGGAATCACGAAATAGCCGACCTTCGCGGAAATCGCGGACACGGCGATGCCCAGCAGCGAGCCGATGAGCAGTGGCTGATGCAACGGCTGTTTCAGGATCTCCTTCGCGGAGACCTTGCCTTTGGTGGTCACGTCGAGCACGGTCAGGCCGATCGGCGTGAACACCGCCTGCTGCATGACCAGGATCGGCGCGACGAGTGCGGGATTGCCCAGAATGTACGTGGCTATCGGCAGGCCGATGTTGTTCGAGTTCAGATACAGCGAATTCAGCGCGCCGATGGTGGCGTCCGCGGCTTTCATATGGAAGAACAGCCGGTTGAGGATCAGGAAGACCACGCCCACCAGCACGGCCGAGAAGAACGCCACGACGATGGAGGAGTGGAAGATCTCGAAGATTTTCTCCTTGGACAGGATGGCGAACATCAGGCACGGGCTCGACACGAAGAAGCTGAACCTGTTGAGCACCATCTGCGCGGTCGGCCCGCCGATGCGCATGCGCGCGGCCACATAGCCGGTCGCGATGACGATGCCGATGACGCAGAAACCTTCCATCGCGCTTAACAGACCCGGCATTGCACTCTCCTTTTCGTTGCGGCCGTTGCCTTTCGACCGCTATCTAGTGTGGCACCAAGCGCGCGTCGGTCGTATGCACGTCTCAAAAGCGAGCCCGATACACGATTGACGGCACGTTTTGCCGGATAATGGACGGCATGAACGAACTTACGATTGGATTTTCCGCTTCCGCCAGCAAACAGGAGCAGTTGAACGAGCTGATGAGGCAGATCATGGGCTGCTATTCTGTCAGCGATGACGAAGGCCCGTTGACGGACGCCGTCGAGGTGTTCCTGAAAAAACAGCCGCATCTGACGGTGCGCAGGCACGGCGACACATTGGTGGCATCCACCGATTTCGGCCGCGAGCGCCGCGTGATTCTTGCCGGCCATCTCGACACGGTGCCGGTGATCGACAATTTCCCGCCGAAATGGCTTCAGCCGGGCGATCCGCTGATTCGCGAGGATGTGGCGGCCGGTCATGAGCATGAGCGTGTGATCTGGGGTCGTGGCGCCACCGATATGAAGGGTTCCGACGCGGTCATGCTGTATCTGGCGGCCACGCTGACGGATGCGAAATACGATTTGACGTACGTGTTTTACGACCATGAGGAAGTCGCGGCCGAGAAGAACGGCCTGCGCAAGGTGGTCGAGTCGCATCCGGATTGGATCACCGGCGATTTCGCGATCATCGGCGAGCCGACCGATTGCGGCATCGAGGGCGGCTGCAACGGCACGATGCGATTCGACGTGATCACGCACGGCGTTGCCGCGCATTCGGCCCGCGCCTGGATGGGCAAGAACGCGATCCACGCGGCGGCCGAGATTCTGAACCGTTTGAACGCACATGAGAACCGCGCCATCGAAGTAGATGGCCTGACCTATCAGGAGGGCCTGAACGCCACGCTGATTTCCGGCGGCAAGGGTACCAATGTGATTCCCGACGAGTGCCGTGTGCACGTCAACTACCGGTTCGCGCCGGACAAGTCGCTCGCCGAGGCGAAGGCGCTGATGATCGGCGCGGATGCGGGCGCGAAACTCGGCAACGGCGAGCATCAGCCACTGGTGGCGTGTTCGAAGGCTTCGGCATCGAGATGAAGGACGAATCGCCGAGCGCACGTCCGGGCCTCAATTCGCCGCTTGCCCAATCGCTGGTATCGCTTGTCAAGGAACGTACCGGTCGTGACCCGCTTGCCAAGCTGGGTTGGACGGATGTGGCGCGTTTCGCGATTCTGGGCATTCCGGCCGTGAATCTCGGCGCGGGTAGCCCGCTGCTGGCTCACAAGCAGGACGAGCAGCTGCCGGAGACCGATCTGCTGCTCATGGCCGACCTGCTGGAGGACTGGCTGCGTTGAATCGCCGTTGAGTCGTTGCTGAGCTGCCGTTGAATCGCCGGTAATTCGCTGCCGCGGGCTTGCCGCAGAACCACTATTGGTCCACCGTTGAACCGCTGCTGAACCACTATGCCGGCGCACGTTCATTCACGGCGTGTCAACGCGAATCATTGGAAAACGGAGCGTGTAGGGGGAATAAATTTCCCGTCCTGTCACGCTCCGTTGTTTTTTGTGTCATACTTATAGACGGTGGTTCTGCAAGACCGCCGACGCATCCGATGGCGTTGATCCCCTCGCGTGAATGTTCTGTGAGTCGCGAGCGCAGGTGTCCGCCGTCGCATGATGAAGACTTTTGACGGAAGTTGCTTCCTACGGGCGCCATGATGCGCGGCCACGGTGAGAGCGTGGTGTGAGAACCGTTGGGGCTTGAGTGAAGGCGATGCGATTGCAGCGCGTTGCCGAGGAGCGTTGTGCCTACTACCAATGAGGGCCTCGATCAGGTCGAGGCTGTTGTGTCATCCGATAATTCAACCAATAATGCGGCAAGCAGTGCGGGTTCTGTGTCTGCCGATCCGGCTCCGCGCCGCCGTCGTGGAGGTCGCCGCGTGGTGCGTGGCGTAGGTGCCGCGGGCGCGTCTTTGGAGCTGAAGGTCGAGGAGCATGCCAAAGCCCCCTTGTTTGAGGAACCGAAGCTTGAGCCTGTCCAGCCTGCGCGTGATTCCGCCGATTTCAATGATGCCGATGACGCCGAGCCGTCGCGTCCGCGTCGTCGTCGCGTGACCCGTTACGATGACGACGATGAGATGCGTGACGAACGTCCGCGCCGTCGCCGTCGTTCCTCTGTGGACGTGCAGGACGAGGATGATCGCCCGTCGCGTCGCCGTCGCCGTATCAGCGACGAGCCGCGTGATGACCGTGACGATCGTGACGATTACGGCAATCGTGGCAATCGTGACGAATCATCCGAAGACCGTGCGCTCGACGCCGTCAGCGCGCTGCCGGAAGGCCATGAGACGCGTCATAATCCGCGTCCGATGACGTCGCTGCTGTTCCAGGAGCCGATTCTGCCGGCCGCCCCCGCGGGCCGCGGATCGTCCGACGATGACGATGCTGACGATACGGGCCGCAGAGGTTCGGACGATGCCCGTGACAGCCGTGATGACCGCGACGATGACCGTCCGACTCGTCGCCGCCGCCGTCGCAGCCACGACACGGCCGACACGGACCGCACGGACGCTTCGAATGACGGTCGCGGCCGTGATGATGGCAATGACCGCAACAACGACGCCGAAGACGATGATCATGGCGATTCCCGTCGTTCCCGTCGTTCCCGTCGTCTGAACGCGCAGGAACGTCGTGCCGCTGCCGAAGTGGAGCAGATCGAGGAGGACCTAGTCCTCGATGGCATCACGTATGCGCCGATCGATGACGAGTCCCGCAATGGAAACGATGATGATGACGAGCAGCCGACGCGTACCCGTCGCCGCCGTCGCGGACGCGGCAACCATGAGGAAGCCGACGAGCAGCAGACCTCCGAACGCGAATCCCGTCGCCGTCATGAGGATGACGATGAGGAAGAGGGCACGGTGACCCGTCGCCGTCGCCGCCGCCGTGGAGGGTCGAAGGCCGAGGAATCGGACGAGACGATGTCCCGTCGCTCCCGCAAGCAGCAGTACATCGACGAAATCACCGACGTCGAAGGATCCACCCGTCTGGAAGCCAAGAAGCAGCGCCGCCGCGACAACCGTCGTGAACGCAGCCGTCAGAACCAGCTCATGGAGCAGGACTTCCTGGCCCGTCGCGAACACGTCGAGCGTCTGATGGTGGTGCGCGAACGTGAGCGCCACACCCAGATCTCCGTGATCGAAGACAATGTGCTCGTCGAGCATTACGTGTCCGACATCCAGGAAGTGGCCACCGTCGGCAACATCTATCTTGGCCGCGTGCAGAACGTGCTGCCGAGCATGGAGGCCGCGTTCGTGGACATCGGACAGGCCCGCAACGGCGTGCTGTACGCCGGCGAGGTGAACTGGGATTCCGCACGTCTGGAAGGCCAGCCGCGTCGTATCGAACTGGCGTTCAAGTCGGGCGATCCGGTGCTGGTGCAGGTAACCAAGGATCCGATCGGCCACAAGGGCGCAAGGCTTACCTCGCAGGTCACCTTGGCCGGCCGTTTCCTCGTGCTGGTGCCGTCCGGCGGCATGACCGGCGTGAGCCGCAAGCTGAGCGAGCGTGAGCGCGCCCGCCTGAAGAACATCGTGTCGAAGATCGCGCCGAAGGATATGGGCGTGATCATCCGAACCGCGGCCGAAGGCGCTTCCGAAGAGGCCATCACCAAGGATCTCGAGAACCTGGTGCGCCAGTGGGAACGCATCACCGCCAAGCGCGACGAGTTCCTGCACGGCAAGCGTCCGAAGCTGCTGCAAGGCGAGCCGGACGTGGCCATCCGCGTGGTGCGCGACATCTTCAACGACGACTTCTCCAAGATGATCGTTGAAGGCGACCGCGTGTACGAGCGTATCGAGGAATACCTCGACACGATGGCCCCCGACCTGAAAGACAAGCTCGAGAAGTGGGATCCGGCCGAACATGACGGCAAGGACGTGTTCGACAAGTGGCAGATCGACTCCCAGTTGCGTAAGGGCATGGAACGTCAGGTCTACCTGCCGTCCGGCGGTTCGATCGTCATCGACCGCACCGAGGCCATGACCACCATCGACGTGAACACGGGCCGTTTCATCGGCCGCGGCAAGAGCCTCGAGGAAACGGTGACCCGTTGCAACCTCGAAGCGGCCGAAGAGATCGCGCGACAGCTTCGTCTGCGCGACATCGGCGGCATGGTGATGATCGACTTCGTCGACATGGTCATGCCGGCCAACAGGGATTTGGTGCTCCGCCGACTGGTGGAGTGCCTGGCGCGCGACCGCACCAAGCATCAGGTGGCCGAAGTCACCTCGCTGGGACTGGTGCAGATGACGCGCAAGCGCATCGGCCAGGGTCTGGTGGAGGCGTTCTCCGAGGAATGCCCGACCTGCAAGGGCCGCGGCTTCATCCTCCATGACGAACCGACCGTTTCGGCGGATTACGACGATCCGTACGCCCTGAAGGGTGGCGATCCGTTCGTCAAGACCAACAAGCATGGCCATGGCACGGACGTGCAGGTGCCGAAGGGCTCCTCGCCGGACGTGAAGGCCAAACTCGCGCAGATCGCGGCGGCAGCCGTGGCCGCCAACAATGCGGACCTGGGCGAGGAAGAACAAGAAGAATAAAGGAAAATCCCGGTATGTCAACCTGACACGCCGGGAGCAGACTTGCGGTTGTACGCGGGTATGTGTAAATTAGATTGCTGGTGTCTGGCCGCGAGGCTCGAACGTGCCGGGCAGTAAGCTTTCCAAGTTAATAAAGGAACGGATATGTACGCTATTGTGAAGGCCGGCGGCCATCAGGAAAAGGTCGAGGTCGGTGACGTCATCCTCGTCAACCGTCTCGACGCCAAGAAGGGCGACACCGTGGAGTTCCCGGCTGCCCTCGTGGTGGACGGCTCCAAGGTCATCCTCGGTGCCAAGGATCTCGCCAAGCTCACCGTCAAGGCTGAGGTTGTCAACGATGAGGCCAAGGGTCCGAAGATCAGCATCATGAAGTACAAGAACAAGACCGGCGTTGCTCGTCGCAAGGGCCATCGCCAGCAGCTGACTCTCGTCAAGATCACGCTATCGCCTGATTCGCGTAGGGTTAGAGTCAAGGACCGAAAGGAACAGACATGGCACATAAGAAGGGCGCGTCCAGCTCGCGCAACGGTCGCGATTCAAACGCGCAATACCTCGGTGTGAAGAAGTTCGGCGGCGAAGCGTCGTGGCCGGCAACATCATCGTTCGCCAGCGTGGCACCAAGTTCCACCCGGGCGAGAACGTCGGCATGGGCAAGGACCACACCCTGTTCGCCCTCAAGGACGGCAGCGTGAAGTTCGGCGTGCGTCGTGACCGCAAGGTCGTCGACGTGATCGCCGCCTGAGACACGCGCAAATAACGCTTTGATGAAAGACCGCGCCCATATGGACGCGGTCTTTCTGTTATGTAAGGTAGATACATGAGTGATTTTGTGGATCGAGTGACCGTCCATGTCAAGGGCGGCGACGGCGGCAATGGCTCCGCCGGCATCCGTAGGGAGAAATACAAGCCGTTGGCCGGCCCGAACGGCGGCAATGGCGGCGACGGCGGTTCCGTGATCTTCATGGCCGATTCGAACGCCAACAGCCTGCTCGACTACCGTTTCATGCCCCATGCGAGGCGGAAAGCGGCACCATGGGCCTGGGCGACACGAAGGACGGTTCGAAGGGCGCCGACCTGATCCTGCCCGTCCCGGTGGGCACGGTCGTGTTCGAAGCCAAGGGACCGCAGGGCAAGCCGAAGCATCCAGGCGAGCAGCTCGCGACCTGCGTCACGCGGGAGACAAGTTCGTCGTGGCCGCGGGCGGCAACGGTGGTCTCGGCAATGCGGCGCTGGCCAATCGCACCCGTCGTGCGCCGGGCTTCGCACTGCTGGGCGAGCCGGGCGAGGAACGTGACGTCATCCTCGAGCTCAAGTCCATCGCCGACGTGGCGCTGGTGGGCTTTCCGTCCGCAGGCAAGTCGAGCCTGATCGCGGCGATGAGCTCCGCCAAACCGAAGATCGCCGACTATCCGTTCACCACGCTTGTGCCGAATCTCGGCGTAGTGGTGGCCGGCGACATGCGCTACACCATCGCCGACGTGCCGGGCCTGATTCCGGGCGCATCCCAGGGCAAGGGCCTCGGCCTCGAATTCCTGCGCCATATCGAACGTACTGAAATCATCGCCCACGTCATCGATTGCGCCACCCTCGAACCCGGCCGTGACCCGATGAGCGACTACCAGGCGCTCGAACACGAGCTCGCCGAATACGCCGGCAAGCTCGAACTGCCGCTCGGCGCGATTCCGATCCCCGAACGTCCGCGCATCATCATCCTCAACAAGGTGGATGTGCCGGAAGCCAAGGAACTCGCCGAATTCGTCAAGCCCGAATTCGAAAAGCTCGGCCTCAAGGTCCACATCATCTCCACCGCCTCCCACGAGGGCCTGAAGGAACTCAACTGGGCGCTGGCCGACCTCGTGACCAACATGCGCGCGGAAGTCGCCAAACGCGAGCAGGCCGAGGAAGAGGCCCGCGTGGTCATCAAGCCGCTCGAGGAGCCGCGCAATCGCCGTCGCCGTAACGACGAAGGCGGCAACGCGCTCGACTTCACCGTGGAACGCAAGGAGAACGGCAACGGCGAAGTCTGGTACGAGGTGCTCGGCACCAAGCCGGAACGTTGGGTCATGCAGACCAACTTCGATAATGACGAGGCCGTCGGCTACCTTGCCGACCGTCTGGCCAAGCTGGGCGTCGAAGACGAGCTGCGACACAAGGGCGCCAAGCCGGGCGACGAAGTGCGCATCGGCCGTGGCGACCGTGCCGTGGAATTCGATTGGGATCCGACCATCGCGGCCGGCGCGGAAATGCTCGACGGCACCCAGTTGGGCGCACGCGGCGTCGACCTGCGACTGCAGGAATCGGATGGTCGTGCGCAGCGTCGTTCCAACACGGAACGCCGTCGCCAGTACCACGAGATGATGGACGCCCGTCAGGCCGTGCGCGAAGCCATGATGGCCGAACGCAAGGCAGGACACTGGGCCGATCCTTCCGTGGACGACGACCGTCACGACGAAACCAGTCTTTTTGGACGTGGCGAGACCGCCGACGACGAGGATGTGGAACAATAGAACCATCCAACGAAGCCCGCTGATGTGCCGATGGCATGTCGGCGGCTTTTTCAATAGCCGGTAACGGTACCGGGAGGAACTATGAACACGCCATCGCAAGCGCAAGTGCGCAGGGCCATCGCCGAAGCGCAGACCATCGTGGTGAAGGTGGGCTCCAGCTCGCTGACCGAGCCGAGCGGCCACTTGGATCCGCAACGGTTGAACGCGCTTGTGGCGGCCATCGCCCGCGTGCGATTGATGGGCGGCCGCGTGGTGCTGGTCTCCTCCGGCGCGATCGCGGCCGGTTTCGGCACGCTCGGTTTCGACAAGCGTCCGACCGACGTAGCGACCAGCAGGCGTGCGCCGCCGTCGGCCAAGGCCTGCTGATGGCCCAGTACGAGGCCGCTTTCGCACGGTACGGGCTGCGTGTCGGACAGATCCTCATCACCGTTTCCGACACGATCGCCCCACAGCAGTACGCAACGTGCGCCGTACGCTCGACCGCCTGCTCGACTTGGGCGCGGTGCCGATCATCAACGAAAACGATTCCCTCGCGTCCAACGAGATCCGGTTCGGCGACAACGACCGTCTGTCCGCGCTCATCGCCAACATCGTCGTCGCCGACGCGCTCGTCCTGCTCACCGACGTGGACGCGCTGTACACCGCGCCGCCAAGCGAGCCCGGCTCGAAACGCATCTCCTATGTGCCGAACGTCGAGGACGCGCTGGCGAAGGTTCAGGTCGGCGGAACCGGCTCGAACGTCGGCACCGGCGGCATGGTCACCAAAATGGAGGCCGCGCGCGTCGCCGCGGTGTCCGGCATTCCCGCGGTGTTGACATGCGCGTCGAACGCAGGTCCCGCATGATGGGCGATCCGGTCGGCACCGCGTTCGCGCCGATCAACGACCGCGGTTCGTCACGTAGGCTGTGGATCGGCTTCGCCTCCCACCCGCAGGGCACGCTGGTGGCCGATTCCGGCGCGGCCAAGGCGGTGCGCGGGGGAGCGGCCAGCCTGCTTGCGGCCGGCGTGGTGGAAGTGAAGGGCGATTTCGCCGCCGGCGACGCCGTCTGGATTGACGACGAGCAGGGCAACCATTTGGCCAAGGGCCTGGTCGGCTTCGACTCCGAGGAGATCCCGCAGATGCTAGGACGCAATACGGCCCAGCTCAAGCGTTTCCTCGGCGAGGAATACGCGCATCCGCTGGTGCACCGCGACAATCTCGTACTGGTCTGAGCCAGTGCAAAAGGTGTGGTTAGGCCATCGATTTCGCTTCAAGCGAAGCGTTCGCGGCGAAATAGACGTGTGTCGTGGGGCTGTCGTTTTTCGCGTGGCAGGTCTAGCATACAGGCATGACTATGGCTGACTGGCAGACTCTATCCGACCGTATCAATCACGTGGCTCCGAGCGCTACTCTGGCCGTCGATTCCAAGGCGAAGGCAATGAAGGCCGCCGGAATCGACGTCATCGGGTTCGGCGCGGGAGAACCGAACTTCCCAACCCCCGCACCAATCGTCGCGGCCGCGGCCGCGGCCGTGCAGGATCCGAAAAACTATCGTTACACGCCCACGGCAGGCCTGCCGGAACTGCGCAAGGCCATCGCGGACAAGACGTTGCGCGATTCGGGCTACGAAATCGACCCGAGCCAGGTCATCGTGACCAACGGCGGCAAGCAGGCCGTCTACGAATCGTTCCAGATTCTGCTCAACGAGGGCGATGAGGTCATCATCCCCACCCCGTACTGGACCAGCTATCCGGAAGCCGTGAAGCTCGCCGGCGCGTGCCCGTGACCGTGTTCGCCGGCGCCGACCGCAACTTCGAGCCCAGCGTCGAAGCCATCGAAGCGGCCCGCACCGAACACACGAAGGCCATCATCGTGAACACGCCGAACAACCCGACGGGCGCGGTGTGGAAGCCGGAAACCGTCAAGGCCATCGCGCAGTGGGCCATCGAACACCACGTGTGGGTCATTTCCGACGAAATCTACGAACACTTGAACTATGACGCGCCAAAACCACGTACATCGGCGCCGCGGTGCCCGAAGTGCGCTCCCAGCTGCTCGTGCTCAACGGCGTGGCCAAGACCTACGCCATGCCGGGCTGGCGCGTCGGCTGGATGATCGCCCCGTGGACGTGGCCAAGGCCGCATCCAAACTGCAGGGTCACATGACCTCCAACGTGAACAACATCTCCCAGCGTGCCGCCATCGAAGCCGTCTCCGGCTCCCTGGACGCCGTCTACGAGATGCGCGCCGCATTCGACAAGCGCCGCCAGACCATCGTCGCCGCGTTGAACGACATCGAAGGCGTGAACTGCCCGACCCCGACCGGCGCGTTCTACGCGTTCGCCGACGTGACCGCGCTGCTGAACAAACCGATCGGCACCAACAAGACCACGTTCGCCAACACTTCCGAACTGGCCGCCGCGTTGCTTGACGAAGGCCATGTCGCCGCTGTCCCGGGCGAGGCGTTCGGCGCTCCCGGCTATCTGCGCTTCTCCTACGCGCTTGCCGACGACGATCTGGTCGAAGGCATGCGTCGCATGAAGCGTTGGGTCGAGGACTGAGCCGACCGGCCCCGCGCTCAACTGACGGAAAGTTCAGTTGATAGACGATATTTTTAGCGATTCGCGCTTCGGTGACATGCCGGGCGCGAATCTTTTTTTTCGTTGGAAAATAGCGGTTTCTTGCGATTCGTCGTGAATCGGGTTGGACGAAGTCGCGAAAACCCGCTATTATTTCGACTTGGCGGTTTTGCCGTCTGCTTCTTGCGTGGTTTTGCATAGAATCCTCGCCGGCAAGTGGAGACGGCAGAGTTCACCTAGGGAAGTGGCGCAATTGGTAGCGCAACGGTCTCCAAAACCGTAGGTTGTGGGTTCGAGTCCCGCCTTCCCTGCCAAGCTTCTTACAACAAGCCCAGCGGAGGATTATTATGGCGAAGGCGAAGAACAGCGAGAAGGCCATTAAGCCGAACATCTTCATGCGCATTGGCTTGTTCATCAAACAGATTATCGACGAACTCCGCAAGGTCGTCACTCCGACCAGCAAGGAACTGTTCTTCTGGTCCCTCGCCGTGTTTATCTTCGTGCTGCTGCTGATGGCACTGGTCACCGGCATGGACTACGGTCTGGGCAAGCTGACCCTGTGGATATTCGGCTGATAAACAACTTGAAGGTGAAAGTGCATGACTGACGAAGTGTTTTCCGACAACCTCGACGAGGCTTCCAAGGCTGATACCGAGGCTGTTGCCGCTGTTGAGGCGCTGCCGGCCGAAGGCGAGGCCGTCCAGGCCGTCGCCGCCGATCAGGCGACCGATGAGCAGGCCCAGTCCGAGCAGGACGCTCCGGAAGAGCAGACCGCGGAAACCACTGAGGATGAAGACACTGAGCAGGATGCCGGTGCCAAGGCCGTCGAGGAATTCTCCAAGAGCCTGCGCACGCTTGAAGGCAAGTGGTATGTGCTGCACACCTATTCCGGCTATGAGAAGCGCGTGAAGACCAACGTCGAATCCCGCGTGGCCAGCTTCGGTATGGAAGACAAGATCTTCCAGGTCGAAGTGCCGATGGAGGAAGTCGAAAAGCACACCGAAAAGGGCAAGAAGGTCATCACCCGCGTGCGTGTCCCCGGCTATGTGCTGATCCGCATGCTGCCGGATGAGAACGCCCGTCGTATCGTCCGCGAGACCGAAGGCGTCACCGGCTTTGTCGGCCCGACCAAGGATCCGGCACCGCTGACCCGCAAGGAAGTCGTCTCCATGATGGCTCCGATGATCGCTTCCGAAGCTCTCAAGGCCGCCGGAGACAAGCCGGCCGCAGCCAAGAAGCGCAAGCTTGAGGTCTCCTACGCTCCTGGCGATCAGGTCACCGTCACCGATGGACCGTTCACCACCATGGCCGCGGTTGTCTCCGAAGTGGATCCGTCCACGCAGAAGCTCACCGTGCTCGTGTCCATCTTCGGCCGTGACACGCCGGTGGAGCTAGGCTTCAACCAGGTTGAAAAATTAGCCTGAACGTGCATGACGGAGCGTTAGCTGCGTTGCTCCAAGCTTGACGCACCTTGGTACGCCTGCGCTTGGGCGCCTTGCTACCGCACGCGTCACACCCATTCAGGAACCTGAAATCGTGATTCTTTTGAACCCCGCTTCGGCGGGGTTTCTTTGTATGTATTGCCATACGCGCAATGTCGTGGCGGAATCGCATAATAGAAAAGTTGTGTCTGGAGGGTCTCGTGTGCCTGAACAAGGCGGCGGCACCTGCTAGCACAGCACAGCAATATACGTTGCGGAAGGAACCGGACGCGGGAGACCTACTCCGGTGCCGTTAACCACCGCTTCACAGAAAGAAGAACCATACAATGGCTCCTAAGAAGAAAGTCTCGGCGCTTCTCAAGCTCCAGATTCAGGCCGGCAAGGCCAACCCGGCTCCGCCGCTGGGCCCGGCTCTGGGTTCCCATGGCGTGAACATCATGGACTTCTGCAAGCAGTACAACGCTGCCACGCAGGACAAGATGGGCCAGGTCATCCCTGTTGAGATCACCGTTTACGAAGATCGTTCCTTCACCTTCATCCTGAAGACCCCGCCGGCAGCAGCTCTGCTGAAGAAGGCCGCTGGCATCCAGAAGGTACCGAGAACCCGCTGACCCACAAGGTCGGCTCCGTCACCAAGGCTCAGGTCCGTGAGATCGCCGAAATCAAGATGGCTGATCTGTCCGCACGCGACGTCGAAGCCGGCATGAAGATCATCGCGGGCACCGCCCGTTCGATGGGTATCACGGTTACCGACTGAGAGGAGAAGGACTAATGGTACAGCGTTCCAAGAAGTATCGCGAAGCGGCTGAGAAGATCGATCGCAACAACCTTTACACCGCCAACGAAGCCATCGCTCTCCTCAAGAGCATGCCGGAGTACAAGTTCGACCAGACCGTTGAGGCCGTGCTGCGCCTGAACGTGGATCCGCGCAAGGCCGACCAGCTGGTTCGCGGTTCCGTGAACCTGCCGAACGGCACCGGTAAGACCGCCAAGGTCCTCGTCTTCGCCCGTGGCCCGAAGGCCACCGAAGCTCTCGAGGCTGGCGCCGACATCGTCGGTGACGACGACCTCGTGCAGAAGGTCGCCGACGGTTTCCTTGACTTCGATTCCGTCGTCGCCACCCCGGACATGATGGGCAAGGTCGGCCGCCTCGGCCGCGTGCTCGGTCCGCGTGGCTCATGCCGAACCCGAAGACCGGCACCGTGACCTGGACGCACCAGCCATAAGG